>Ga0194048_10000030_pt1 | contig 60977 bp, 79 predicted proteins | sample JunL225m_MetaG_FD_161685 | JGI IMG/M metagenome (GOLD analysis project Ga0194048, IMG submission 161685) | Anoxic zone freshwater microbial communities from boreal shield lake in IISD Experimental Lakes Area, Ontario, Canada - Jun2016-L222-5m | ecosystem: Environmental > Aquatic > Freshwater >...
GTGCCGAAGTAAACGGGCAAATAGACAAAGCAAACGTCTACAGTCGTCTTCGTGAAGGCTATGAACTAGTCCGTCTTGAAGAACTGCCCGAAGAGTACCAAGGCATGATGCCTACCGTTGATGACGGTAAGCATGCTGGAGTTGTTTCTGTTGGTGGACTTTTGCTTGCAAGAGTTCCCGATGAGACCATTGCAGAGAGAAACGAGTATTACCGCCGTAAGGCTCAGGATCAGTTACATGCTGTTGACAACGAGATGATGCGAGAAAACGCACACTCTACAATGCGACTTCAGAATCCTGAACGCAGTTCGCGCACAACATTCCGTCAACAGTAAAATGTTGATATTTTAAATTTTTGTAGGAGCTACAAATGGCAAACGTTAATAAGCCTTTTGGCCTGCGTCCCATTGGTAACCTGTCTGCTACTGGAGCCCAGAAGCAGTATGGATATCAAATTGCGGATAATCAGTCCGGAGCAATTTACCAAGGCGACTTGGTTGTCGTATACGACGGTTACATCATTAAGTATGACGAAGCTACGCATGCCGCCCCCACAGGCGTCTTCAACGGCTGTCAGTACAATGATCCCACACGTGCTAACAAGCCAACGTGGAAAAACTACTACCCCGGTAGTATTGACATCACCACAGGTCAGATCGATTGCGAAGTGTTGGATGATCCCAACCAACTGTTCTTGATCCAAGCTGACGGTGCTGTTACTCAAGCCAATATTGGCAAAAATGCTGATCCTACTGCTTCCACAACTGGTAGCACAACGACTGGTATTTCTGCTGGTACTTTGAAATCATCGTCTATTGCAAAAACTGCAGCTTTGACTTTCAAAATTGTAGGTATAAGCAATTCGCCCGACAACGCAATAGGTACCTATACAGTTGTTGTTGTTAAACTTAATCAGCATCAGTACGGTAGCGTCGGTGTTGCATCTGACGGAGCATAATCATGGCTATTACACGTTCCCAACTGGTAAAAGAACTTGAGCCCGGCCTGAACGCACTGTTCGGCTTAGAGTACAAGCGTTACGAAAACGAGCACGAAGAAATCTTCTCAATCGAGACTTCTGACCGTGCATTTGAAGAAGAGGTCATGTTGACTGGCTTCGGCTCCGCTCCAGTTAAGTCTGAGGGTGCCGGCGTTCAGTACGACACAGCACTGGAATCCTTCACAGCCCGCTACACACACGAAACCGTTGCTATGGCTTTCGCGTTGACAGAGGAAGCTGTGGAAGATAACTTGTATGACCGCTTGTCAGGTCGTTACACCAAGGCTATGGCTCGTTCAATGAGCTTCACAAAGCAAGTAAAAGCTGCTTCTGTGTTGAACAACGGTTTCACTGGCGGCAGTTATGCCGGCGGCGACGGCGTTGCATTGTTTGCAACCAACCACCCAACTGCTTTGTCCGCCAACTATGCAAACACTCCCGCAGTGGCTGCAGACTTGAACGAGACATCGTTGGAGCAAGCTTTGATTGACATTGCAGCGTTTATCGACGAGCGTGGCTTGAAGGTTGCCTTGACTGGCCGCAAGATGATTGTTCCTAAGGAACTGCAGTTCACTGCAGAGCGCCTGATGAAGAGCACTTTGCGCACTAGCACAGCGGATAACGATGTGAACGCAATTGCGTCTATGGGCATGCTCCCAGAGGGTTACGCTGTCAACCACTACTTGACAGACGTCAACGCTTGGTTCATCATCACTGATGCACCTAACGGCTTGAAAATGTTCAATCGTTCACCTATCAAAACCGCTTTTGAAGGCGATTTTGACACAGGTAACGTGCGTTACAAAGCTCGTGAGCGTTACAGCTTCGGCTGGTCTGACCCACGTGGCGCTTACGGTTCACCCGGCGCTTAATCCATACGCAGTTTGCGTACTAAAGGCCACCTTCGGGTGGCCTTTTTCTTGTCATAAAATTAAATTAGGATGGACTTGCAGCCGCTGTGGTTGCATAAATCTTAGGGGCACATCATGAAATTTGAAATGGAATTTGGCGTTTTTGGTAACAGCAAATTGGTAATTGAGACTCACGATTTTGACGTCATCGATATTTTTCAAAAGTTTGTGGAGTTTCAAGAACACTACGGTTGGGCTGTTGAGTACGAAGCCACGGCTGTGCTTGATGACGAGTTTGAAGACGAAGATGAAGACGAAGTTGCGGCTGCTGAAGCCGAAGCTGCTAAAACAGAGTGATATTAGGGGGCCACGGCCCCCTTCTTTTTGGCTTTTTTAACAAGCCGTTCGTCGTGATGATGTATGCGGTGGCAATTAGCGCAAAGCACAATACACTTCTTGACCTCTTCCATAGCCCGTTTGAACGCACGGTTTTTTATCAGCTTGTTGACTGAATCTTCTTTGGTGCTGCTGTCTATGTGGTGGAAATCAAATGTAGCTGGGTGGTTTTGCCCGCATTTTATGCAAGCTAATGTAGCTTTAAAGCTACGCCATTGATCTTTATATGCTTTGGCGGAAGCCTTGCTTGCTGCAATTACAATGGCTTTATTGTTAGCATAGTACGTACTTGCGTACGTCTTTTGTTTAGTTTGCTTAACAATTTTGTCTTTATACGGCATGTTTGATCCGGTACTTCCAATATAGCGCCGTTTTTAAACCCCAAGGTTTAGATGGCTCAAACATTTTGAAACCCATAGCTATCAAACTGTTTGCAGATGCGGGGTTTTCATTAGTGTCCGTAATCACCCAATTCATGCCTAACGTTTTGGCTTTGCGAACCCGCGCTTTAATAAACCTTTTCTGAAGCCCGCGTCCACGATGAGCGCGTACAACACCTGCCCGACAAAGATACATAGTGTCAGACCAACGACTAGAGGAAACAACACCAGCGAACCCAGCAGCCTCACCATTCTGTGTGTAAGCGACATACCAGTATCCTTGAGCGATTGGGTAAATTTTATCGTGGGGAAGACATGCTTTTTGAAGCAACGCCAACAACTGCACCACCTCTGGCTGGCGAGTATCGACAGGGACAATGCGGTATTTCATGCCCCCATAATGCCCGGGGATTGTGACAAGAAAAATAATTGTTGCGCACTTAAAAATACCGTGATATAAACATAGCAATCCGGGCTTTCCGGTGCATCAAACAGTCCCGGCTGACGACATACAGATTGATGCACTTAACTTGTATGTAAGGAAAAATCATGGCACGCACTACGTTCAGTGGCCCAGTACGATCAATGGGCGGTTTGTACCAACAAGGCCCCGGGGCCGTTCTCACACTCACTTCTAGCACTACGCTTGACCCTGTTACTCACGGCGGACGGCTTTTGGTTGTTGGCGGCTCTTTGGCCGCTGCTTTGACTTTAACGCTGCCCACTATCAACACCACCGCTGATGCTTCTACTGCTGGCCCGGGCCGCGATTACAACACCCAAAACAATTTAGGTGTGCTGTATACCATTTGGATTTCCACCACGCTCAGCACTAGTTCTTTAAAAATTGCTACTGATGGTACTGACCGTTATATCGGTTCCTTGCTGTCGGTGGACACAGATTCGTCTGGTGCAATGGTAGGTTTTACTGCTAACGGCTCCAGCAATGACTTTATTAATTTGAATGGAACGACCACTGGTGGCGTTGCAGGCACTTGGATTGAGATCCGCGCAATTGCCGCATTGAAGTACTGCGTCACTGGCGTAATCCTTGGTACTGGCACCGTGGCTACGCCATTTGCAGACGCTTAATTAACTCAAGGGGGCCATGGGCCCCCAACTTAAAGGAGATTAATTATGGGTTTTCAATTTGACGTAAAAGCAAAGAACATGACCGCTACCGGTGCGTCCGGTATTGGTGTTCCTCGGGCGCGTGTTAAATCAATTTATATCGTTAATGGTGCAACAACAGGATCCGTTTCTTTCAAAGATGGCGGCGCAAGTGGCACTGAATTGATAAAAATTGACACGCCTGCCAGCACTACGGGTACAGGTTCAATGATGATATTAATTCCGGGTGATGGGGTTGTCTTTTTGGCGGACCCTTATTTGACCCTTACGACCGCCACATCGGTTACATTTTTCTACGGATAAGGAGTCCAAAATGGGACGAGCAACAAAAATGGCAGACGATCAGTACCAAGGCGAAATTCAGCCCGGTGCTCAGAAACAAAACATGGCTAAAGGCGGCCCTAAGCAAACATCACGTAAGACAGTGGCTCCTTCTGGCTCCACTACACCACGTGGTGTAGGCTTGGCTCGCAACAAGCCCTGCAAGATGTACTGAAATGGCTAAGACTCCTGCTTGGCAGCGGAAAGAGGGCAAAAGTGCCAGTGGCGGTCTAAACGCCAAGGGCCGTGCTTCTTACAACAAAGCCAATCCGGGTAAACCCGGATTAAAGGCTCCGCAGCCAGAGGGGGGTCCTCGCAAAGATAGCTTCTGTGCCCGTATGGAAGGCATGCGAAAGAAGAATACAAGCGAGAAGACCGCCAAGGATCCAGATAGCAGGATTAATAAAAGCTTACGGAAGTGGAAGTGCTAAATGGAACTGATGTTGTGGAACGTTGGCCTAACCGTTCTTATAGGTTTTGTTGGGTGGGTATTAAAGGATAAATCTGAAGAGCTTAACCGCCTTCAGATTTTGATAAACCGTACCCGCGAAGAACTTGCCAAAGAATACGTTACAAAGGCTGAAGTCCATGCGGACATTAACCGTGTTTTGGATAGACTAGACAGGTTGGACGAAAAGTTAGACCGTTTAATGGGAGCAACAAATGCCCGCAGTCAGTAAAAAACAAAAGAAGTTTATGGATGCAGCAGCGCACAATCCTGCATTTGCAAAAAAGGTTGGCATCCCACAGTCTGTGGCGATGGATTTTAGTAAGGCCAGTAAAGGCAAAAAATTTAGACAAGGTGGCGACATGAAACATGGATACAAAGACGGCGGACTCGCAAAAAAAGGCGAAGGCATTGCCAAAAAAGGTTTTGCTAAAGGCGGCATGGTTGCTGGTGTAGGCCAGTCACAAGGCGAAACGCTTAGCCAAAACGTTAAAAAGAGCGTTCAAGGCGATAAGGTTGCCGTTCGTGGTGTCGGTGCAGCACGTGCTCGCACAGCGATGATCTACTGATATGGCTGTTTCCGGCGTAACCAATTTTGATCTGCAGTTTGATGACCTCATAGCTGAGGCATATGAGCGCTGCGGTATTGAGGTGCGCGACGGTTACGACATGAAAACGGCGCTTCGCTCTGTTAATTTGATTTTTGCAGAGTGGGCAAACCGTGGTTTGAACCTTTGGACAATTGAGCAGCGCCAGCAGGTGTTGACGCCGGGCACGTATGAGTATGACCTGCCTTCAGACACCGTAGACGGCCTTTCAGCCGTGATTCGGACCAATGCAGGCCAGTCTACCCAGCAGGACATCACAATCGACCGTATAGGCCGTGCTGAGTGGTTGCATGTGCCTAACAAGCTAACCCAGTCACGTCCTGCGCAGTACTATATCCAGCGCACAGTGCCGGCCAAGGTATTTTTGTATCCTTCTCCTGATTCAACGCAGACATGGACATTTGTCTACTATGCGATTCGCCGCATGGACAACGCGGGTGGGTTTACAAATACCGCAGACATTTCTTTTCGGTTCTTGCCTTGTTTAGCAGCAGCGTTGGCGTACTACTTGGCAGTGAAAAAAGCGCCTGATCGTGTCATGATGCTCAAGCAAATGTACGAAGAAGAGTTTATGCGTGCAGCTTCTGAAGACCGTGAGCGCTCGGGCTTCTTTGTGGTACCTACATATACGCAGAGGTAACCCATGGCGTATGTATCAGGCAAATTTGCAATTGCGCTGTGCGACAGGTGCGGCCAACGATACAAACTTAATCGTCTTATCAAGGAATGGACAGGCTTTAAGGTCTGCCCTGAGTGCTATGAGCCCAAGCATCCACAGTTGGAGCCAAAGCGCTCAATAAATGAGCCACAGGCCTTGCAACAACCTCGACCAGAGAGTAGACTTGGAGTTACCGTCTACGTCGGGTTCACGGCTGATACTTCATTTGCTAGTATCGGAATGATGCCGATGCCTTATGCCAAACCATTAGTCGCTGCTGCGATTCTTGGAACAGTCAGAACGAGCATCACATGACATACACCGAATTAAAAGCTGCCATCATTGCTTACACCGAAAATCAGGGGTTTACAGCCACTGATTTGGCTACGTTTACAAAGCAAGCTGAGCAGCGGATTTACAACTCGGTTCAGATTGCCAACTTGCGCAAAAACGTGACGGGTGTTTTGTCTTCTGGCAACAAGTATTTGGCATGCCCTAACGATTACTTATCCAGCTATTCTTTGGCTGTTTATCCTTTTATCAGCACTACTGCAACAGGTACTTCAGGCCAATTTACAATTGTTGTTGCAAGCGCTTCTGGTATTGTTGTAGGTCAGTATGCTGCTGGATCAAACATTGGTACAGAAGCGGTAGTCACAGTGATCAATGGCACAACCATTACATTGAGTGTGGCAAATAGCGGTGCTATATCCGGCGCGGTGACTTTCCAAGGCGACTACACGTACTTGTTGAATAAAGATGTGAACTTTATTCGTGAGGTGTATCCTAATCCGCGTGACATAGCACTTCCTAAGTATTACGCTATTTTTGGCCCGCAATCGGCAAATGACGCTGAATTGTCGTTTATTTTAGGCCCTACTCCAGATGATAATTACTATGCTGAATTGCATTATTACTACTATCCACCGTCTATTGTGACTGCAGAAACAACGTGGCTGGGTGATAATTTTGACTCTGCACTTTTGTATGGTTGTTTGGTGGAAGCCTATACCTACATGAAGGGCGAGCAGGACATGATGGTTTTGTACGATACAAAGTACAAAGAAGCGTTGATGCTCCTGAAGAACTTGGGTGATGGTAAGCAGCGTGGTGATGCTTATCGTGATGGTCAAGTTAAATTGGCTGTGAGGTAATAAATGATCACAGCAGGACTTACCAATAGTTTTAAGCAACAGTTGTTGCTGGGTGTGCATGATTTTTCAACGGATACGTTTAAGATTGCGTTGTATACGTCCTTGGCTACGCTAGGTCCTGACACAACTGTGTACAGCAGCACAAATGAAGTATCTGGTACAGGGTACACCGCTCCGGGTCAAGCTTTAACAAGTGTCACTGTCCTTCTTTCACAGGGAGTGGCATATGTTAGTTTCACCAATCCTGCATGGGTAGGTTCAACTTTTACAACGCGTGGGGCATTGATTTACAACGCTACTAAGGCAGGAAAATCAGTTGGCGTGCTTAATTTTGGTGTAGACCAGACCATGTTAGGACAATCTTTTACCATTCAACTTCCGACAAACAACCCGGAAAACGCATTAATCCGCATCTCATAAGGAGCTTCTATGACTATCGACAAAATGACCGCCACCGACATGGTGCAAGCATCTACCAAATACAACACAATGCCTGAAGACACAATGGCTATCCACGGTACATACCATGCTGTTTGCTACAGCGTAGACGGTTTTATAAAGTGGGCCGATGACATTGAAAACTTGGTCACTACAGTGGGCAAGAACTTTACACTGGACACCACGCTGGGTAACACCGCTGGCGGCGCAGTTGTAATGGGTCTTAAGGGCACAGGTACAGCAGTTGTAGCTGATACGCAAGCCTCACACGCCACATGGTTAGAAGTTGGCCTAGCCAATGCCCCTACATACTCAGGCAACCGTCCTACGCCATCATTTAGCGCGGCTTCTGCTGGTAGCAAAGCAACATCTTCTGCGGTGTCGTTCTCCATTACCAGCACAGGAACAGTGGCCGGATGTTTTATCAACATTGGGGGTAGCGCAACTAAAGATTCAACGACTGGCACACTGTTCTCCGCTGGAGACTTCTCTAGTTCTAAGTCTGTTGTGTCTGGCGACACCATCGCTGTTACTTACACTGCTACATTGACATAACATGGCTGGAGCCGCTTGGGGTGATAATGCTTGGGGCGACTTAGGTTGGGGTGGAGTTACCACCTACGATGTAAGCGTTACTGAGTATTTGACCCCAGCTACGGCTTGGGGGGTTGGCACTTGGGGAACTGATCCTTGGGGCGGCACAGTCCCCATATTTGAGACTCAAGAAGCTACAGTTAATTTTGGGGCTTCAGTTACGGAAACAGCGGTCATAACAGATGCCCAGTCAGCTATTACGGCATTCTTGGGATCGGTTACTGAAACTGCGGCTATATCTGAAACCAATGCGGCTACAACGGCATACACAAGCACAGTAACGGATAGCTTGGTTACCTCCACTACAGAAGTAGCGGGAGCCACGTTCCCAGTATCTATTACGGAAACAACGGCAACAAGTACAACCGAGGTGGTAGCGGCAACATTTGCCAAGTCAATTATTGAGACTGCGGCGACTTCTACGACTGAAGCTGTAGCGGCTACGTTTGCTAGAAGTGTTGCTGAAACAGCGGCGCTGACAGATGCAAATACAGCGACTACGGCCTATACGACCACGGTAGCAGATTCGGTAGTAACAAGTACGTTGGAATCTGTACAAGTTGACTATACTGCTTCAGTCACGGAAACCAACCCGATTGTGTCGGTTGAGCAGGCTGTAGCCACGTTCTTGGGTAACATTACCGAGTCAATGGCTATATCGGAACAGCAGTTATTTAACTGGCTGGCTTCTATTGTTGAGACAATGGTTACGTCTGACGTTACAACTGGCGGAACGTATTACCAAGAATTTATTACAGAACTTGCGGCAATTACCGAAACAAATGGCGGCGGTGCAAACTACCGATTAAGCCGGTCGGAAACGATGGCTATAACAGAAACAAATAATGGACGATTCTTGTGGGAAATTATTGATGACACACAAGGCGTTACATGGCAGAATATCAGCAATCCACAAACACCGGGCTGGGCTGATGTGAGTAACACCGAAACGCCCGGTTGGACAGTAATTTCTACTCAGTAGGAGCAATAAATGGCAAAGACATCCCTTATAGGTCTAACCCTTCCGGCCACAGGCACGTTGTCTGGCCAATGGGGTGACACGGTTAACAACGCCATCTCGCAGATTGTTGACGTTGCGGTGGCTGGTACGCAGACAATCTCCACCGATGCAGACATCACGCTGACTGTTACAGAAGGCACATACGCAAGCACAGGTCTGACGGCTAATAGCTCTCAGTATGCGGTTCTTTTATGGACGGCTGCTGGCACGGTTACTCGCACAATTACAGTCCCTGCCCAGTCTAAAACCTACGTAGTGATTAACAAAAGCAGTACCCAGTCAATTACCGTCCAAGGTGTAACCGGAACAGGCGTTACTGTGGTTGCAGGTACACGGGCTATTGTGGCTTGGGATGGTACTAACTTTGTTAATGTGGGCGGTGGATTAGCTGCTGGCTCAAATACGCAGGTTCAGTTTAATAATTCTGGTGCATTTGGCGCTTCTTCTGCTTTGACATGGGATGGCACAATCCTGTCAGCAACTAGGTTTGCAGGTGCTTTAAACGGTACTGTAGGTGCGACCACTCCTGCGGCGGGTGCGTTTACTACTCTTTCAGCTACAACTGCACTCCCTAATACATCAGGCGGTACAGGACAAAACGGTGCGTTTACACAGTATGGTGTAACTTATGCCTCTACTACAACTGCATTGGCTACGACTGCGGCAGGCACAGCAGGGTATGTATTAACTGCTAACTCTGGCGCGGCCCCCACTTTTCAAGCAATTCCAGCCGCTGGCACATCCCAAGCCAAGGCCACAATGATCTCTTTCATCTTTGGTTTCTAAGGAACTATCATGGCAAATCCAAACCTCTTAGCCGCGACCACAGCATCCGGCACAACCACATACTACACGCCCGGTGGAACTACTGCTGTTGTGCTTGTAACTAACGCCGCTTCAAGCGGTCAAGTTTATAAGATCAACCAAATCGTAGCGGCCAACGTTAACGGCTCTGCGGCAGTGAATGCAACGGTGTCTATTTACACTAATGGCGCAGTAGCTCAAGGCTCTGCTCCTAGTGGCGGTACGGCTTACCCAATTGTGTCTACAGTTTCAGTGCCTGCAAATGCTTCATTGATTGTTGCAGACAAAACAACGGCTTTGTATTTGATGGAAGGCTCTTGCATTTCCATCACTTCAGGCACAGCCAGCGGTATCACATATTCAGTAAGCTACGAAGTAATTTCCTGATCGGGGTAGAAGATGTCCCAACGCTACCAAGCCGGCTTCATTACCGCCTCCTATAACGGGTTGAAAGTACCTGATGCGCCTACCATTGGCACGGCTACAGCCGGAGATGCGTCTGTATCTATAGCTTTTACAGCACCTGCTGATATAGGTGGTGGAGCTATTACGGGATACACAGCAATTGCCACTCCCGGCGGCGGTACGGGCACAGGCACATCTTCACCAATTACAGTTGGCGGCTTGTCCAATGGTACGGCGTACACACTTAAAGTGTTGGCTACAAATGCTTACGGGTCAGGCCCATTAAGTGCGGCCTCTAATAGCGTAACTCCTGCTCTTACTCCAACCGCTTTACCAATCTATATTGCTCAAGGCGCAAGTAGTTACATAACTTCCCCAACCGGCACTGTAAATGGCACAGCTTATAAATTGATGGGGCCATCTTCAAATCAAGGTTTGGGCACTAGTACAACTTTAGATTCACACACTTATTACTGTACAGATGCTCTTGGCTATAACTGGTACATTGCCGCTAATTTAGGATATGGAACGCCAACACGTTGGAGTACTTATAATCGTATAGGATTTCCCGGAAGTGGCGCAAGTTCAAACCCTGCATACACTACTGCTGATGGAATACCAATTTATTTTACTAATTTAAATGGAACCGTAATAAATTCTGGTACTAGTGCCAATGCAATTACGTTTACAAATAATTACTCCGCTAGTAATAATCTTTTGAAACCCGGTTCATTTCAAACTGATGCGCTTGTTTTTAATAACGGTTCGGGGCCGGGTTTTGCAAATTGGTATGCGGATGGCAACAAGGCCGCACAAACCTATCCGGGTATTGTCACAAACGCATTTACTAATTGGAATGGAGCATCAACTGTTCAAACCTATGATGGTGTTGGTCAAGGTAGTAATGACTGTGGCTATATGTGGTGGAGGCCGCCATTATTAACCAATGAAATTATGATAGATTTTGCGAATAGCTACAACAATCTCCCATGTCGGTTGTGGTGCTGGAATAACAATACAGGCGCATTAGTTTTAGTTGTAAATTTTGGTAATTTCGGTTCTGTTAACACAGCCGCTGGCGCAATCAATGACCCCTATAGTAGAACCATTATTGTTAAACACACCGAAGGGTTTGTTTATTTTATGGGTGATGGCGACCCAACAATTGCAGGTTCTCACTATTATCTGTACAGATAAATTTTTATACTTACAGGATACATAATGCCTATTTATTCAGGAATGTGGACATCAAGGCAACAGATGCAGGCTCTTGCGGCTAGTCTTTGGCCTTCTGCTCCCGGTGCTCCCACCATTGGAACTGCTACGGCTGGGAATGCCTCTGCGTCTGTTACTTTTACAGCACCTAGCAATTTGGGTATTCCAGCAACCATTACTGGCTACACAGTTACATCAAGCCCCGGTGGAATCACTGGTACAGGTTCAGCCTCCCCTATTACAGTATCTGGTTTGTCTAATGGGACGGCATACACGTTTACTGTAACCGCAACAAATGCATCAGGTACAGGGCCAGCAAGCGCGGCATCAAATAGCGTGACCCCTGTTCTAGCGTATATGGAATATTTGATTGTTGCTGGTGGTGGTGGCGGGTCAGGCGGAGGTGGTGGCGGTGGTGGTATGTTAACCGGAACAACTGTATTTTCAGGCTCTTACACAGTCACTGTAGGCGCTGGCGGAAGCCTAAATTATCAAGTTTATGGTAATGCCTCTCCCGGAACAAATTCTCTGATAACAGGACTAACTGCAATAGGCGGTGGTTTTGGTGCAGGGTCTACCAATGTTGGCGGCTCTGGTGGTTCTGGCGGCGGTGCTTCAATTGGTTCTACAAGTACAGCGCAAGTTGTAGCAGGTGGAACGGCGACATCAGGGCAAGGATATAACGGCGGCACATCAACCAATACAGGTACTTACCAAGGCTGGCTAGGTGCTGGCGGTGGTGGGGCTGGTGCAGTTGGCGTTAGTGTTACAAACTACGATACAGGAAATAGTTCGCCTTATGGCGGTCTTGGCGGAGCGGGCGCGGCATCGTCTATTGAGACAGGTTCTCCTGCTACTTATGCGGCTGGTGGTCAAGGTTACTACTCAAGCACCGTTAGCGGAGATGCCACAGGTAATTCAGGAAATGGTGGCGGTGGTTCTAGAACTGCTAATGCCGGAAGTCAAGGGTGGAATGGGGGTTCTGGTATTGTTGTCATTGCTTACCCAAATACGTATCCAGCCATTTCTTCAATTGGCGGTGGTTTAACATATACCCAACCAACTCGTGCTGGTTATAGGGTATATAGATTTACTGCTGGTACAGGCACTATTACTTTCTAAGGAATAAACATGGCCCATTACGCATTTTTAGATTCAGACAACCGTGTTACCGAAGTCATTGTAGGCAAAGATGAAGGCGAAGGCGGTATTGATTGGGAGCAACACTACGGCGAGTTTCGTGGTCAGACTTGCAAGCGTACAAGCTACAACACTTATGGCGGCGTTCATAACAACGGCGGCACACCATTACGTAAAAACTACGCTGGTATTGGCTACACATACGATGCTGGACGAGATGCTTTTATCCCGCCCAAGCCTTTTTTCTCTTGGGTATTAAACGAAACAAGTTGCACTTGGGAACCCCCAACACCAATGCCTGTTGAAGAAGGTAAAATTTTTCGTTGGAATGAGTCAACCGTTTTATCTTCATGGGTTGAGGTGACTAATGTCTAAGCAATATCCCGGTGGTCTAATAACCAAGACCCCCGTAACGCCCGGTGGCCCGTATCAAACAAGTACGGCTTCAGGTGTATGGACGCTAGAAGAACAAGCTTATTGGACAAAGCTAGGCCAATGGCCTACAGCAGGTAATGCTCTTCCAACAACAATTGATTTTCTTGTTATTGGTGGTGGTGGTTCTGGAGGTACTCAAAGTAATCGTGCGGGTGGTGGTGCGGGTGCTGGTGGCTATAGAACATCTTACGGCCCATCTGGTGGCGGGGGCGCGGCAGAATCTGCATTTGCATACACCCCTTCAACTAATTACACGGTAACAGTTGGCGCTGGCGGCGCAGCAATTACTGCGGCTCAAAATGGAAATGTTGGTTCATCTTCAGTATTTAATGCTATTACTTCTGTTGGCGGCGGTGCAGGTGGTGGATATACTGAAGCTGGAGGCGGGTCTAAAAATGGCGCTTCAGGTGGAGGCTCAAGTGGTTATCAAACTGCTCAGAGCGGGCCTCCGGGAACAGGAACAGCAAACCAAGGTTATGCAGGCGGCACTGGTGTAGATGATTATGGCAGTGGAGTCTCAGGTTTGGGCGGTGGCGGTGGCGGCGCAGGCGCTGTTGGGGGTAATGCAACAGGAACTTCTAGTGGCACGGCTGGCTCTGGTGGAACAGGTGTCGCATCAACTATTACTGGTACTTCTGTATTCCGAGCAGGTGGCGGTGGTGGTACTTGTTTAGGAAACCCCGGAACCCAAACTGCTGGTTCTGGTGGTGCTGGAGGCGGCGGGGCTGGCGCTAACACCAACATAACTCCAAATGGTGTAGCCGGGACTGCAAACACAGGTAGTGGCGGTGGCGGTGCTAATAATAATTATGGTGGTTTATCTGGCGCTGGTGGTTCGGGTGTAGTTATTCTTAGATACGGTAGCACTCTCACAATCACAATTGGCGCTGGACTAACAGGCACAACTGCTACAGATGGCGCTTTTAAGGTTACAACAATCACAGCAGGGACAGGTAATGTCTCTTGGGCGTAACAGCCATGTGGGACTGGGCTGAAGCTTTCATTGCGGCGGCCTGTATAGCGGCCTTCGTCATCTTTGGCACTTACATGATTTTATGGATATGGCAATGACTCATGCGTTGGCTCATACTGTTACTGTTATTGGGGCTGGTTGGAGCCGTAGCCAAGAATGGCTGTCATGTGCGCGAGTTCTATGGAATTGGCTACACAATTCACAACCCGTCCGAGCGTCACCAGCAGATGTCTATGTGGCTGACAAACAATGCACAGCACTGCAAGGCTTCGGACTATGTGGTGATTTGGAACAACTTATCAGAGTGGGCTGGCGCGGCGGATTCGGCAGAGCTTAGAGCCAAAGTTGTTCATGGATACAAGGATGCACTTGAGCGTGAAAAGAAATGATCGACACCATCAAATTATTTCCGACCGTTCAGCCGTCCGGGTATCCAGACAAGCATGACCTTGCCCAGAAGAAGCTAGAGAAACAGCACGAAATGAACAAGGCAAATGAGTTGGCTAAGAAACAGCAGACTCAGTTGCAGGACATAGGGTTTGAGATTTACTGTAAGAAGACAGTGCAAGACCGGCTCCGTATGGAGATATTTACAAACCGTAAGCTGGATATTTATGTATGACCAAAAAGCCAGAAGCACCGATACCGGACACGAAAGAGAAGCTGACGCTGTACGTCACGCTAATGGTAAGCACCACCCTGTGCATCTGCGTCTTGGCTATGGTCGTGGCGTTTCTCCTTGGATTATGGGCAAAACAGGTGGACAACCACGAGATATTCAAGATGCTTTCACCCGCTTTTTCTACTCTTATAGGCGGCATGATTGGGTTCCTGTCTGGTATCAAACTGATGGCAGATGAACATAAACCGCATCACAAATGTAAGGAATAACTATGTTAGACATTCTTTCCGGAGGCTTATTAGGCTCCATTTTTGGCGGTGTGTTCCGTCTGGCCCCCGAGGTTCTGAAGTTCTTTGATAAGAAGAACGAGCGTCAGCATGAACTCAATATGTTTGCACGACAGTGTGAATTGGAAACGCTACGTGGTCAGCAGAAGTTGGCCGAGATTGGCGCACAACGTGAAGCCGCTGTTGACGTAGGTGTTATGGATGCGTTTCAGTCTGCCATAGAACAACAAGCCACAATGGTAAAAGCCGCTGGTGGGTGGGCGGCTAGTCTGTCAGCTTCTGTGCGTCCTGTAGTTACATATTGGATTCTGTTGATTTGGACGTTCATTCACATCTGGTATGCGTGGTCAAGCATGAACTCAGGGCTTGATGCAACTGAAGTGTTTAAACTGTTCATGTCGCCTGATTTCTCAGCGTTGCTGGGCGGGACAATAAATTTCTGGTTTCTCGACCGTACTTTAGCTAAACGTGGGCTATGAACCTAGAGTTAGCCGCTGAACTGTGCCGCCGGTATGAGGGGTATCGGGCCAAGCCCTACCTTTGTCCGGCTGGTGTGGCTACGATTGGCTATGGTTCTACCTACTACGCAGACAAACGCAAGGTAACTTTGGAAGATGCACCGATGGATGAACCCACAGCACGGGCGCTTTTAATGATTGAGTTAGAACATACGTACTTACCCGGTGTTCTGCGTAACTGTCCCGGCCTGATTACAGACGTTCGCAAGTGCAACGCCATCGTGGATTTTTGTTATAACTTGGGCACAGGACGCTTGCAGACTTCCACGTTAAAGAGGAAAATCAATGCCAATGATTGGGAAGGGGCAAAAGAACAACTGATGCTCTGGACTAAAGGTGGCGGTCGGGTACTGCCGGGGCTATTAAAACGACGCACGGCTGAGTGCGCCCTACTGGATTGACCGATGCCATTACAAAAACTTCTTCTGAAACCGGGCGTCAACCGTGAAAATACTCGCTACACAAACGAGGGCGGGTGGTATCAGTCCGACAAGGTACGGTTTCGCCAAGGCACTCCTGAGAAGATTGGCGGTTGGGCGCGCATTTCCGTGTCTAGCTTCTTGGGCACTTGTCGCTCACTATGGAACTGGATTACGCTTGCCAACCTCAACCTGCTTGGCGTCGGCACAAACCTTAAGTTCTATATTGAAAACGGTGGGCAGTATTACGATATTACCCCTATTCGGTCTGCTGCAGTACTTAGCAACCCGTTTAAGACAACAAACTTAAGCACGACAGTTACCGTGACTCATGCCACGCATGGTGCAGTTAATGGTGACTTTGTCACGTTTAGCAACGTAGCTACAGTTGGCGGATTAAACTTAAATAACGAATACCAAATAACTCTTATCGATGGTAATTCTTACACCATCACAGCAGCCACTGCAGCTACTTCAACCGTTGCAGCAGGCGGAGGGACCACGGTCCAAGCTGTGTATGAAATCAACGTTGGTTTGCCTGTTGAAGTTCCGCTAACCGGCTGGGGTGCGGGCGCGTGGAATGCGGGCAGTTGGGGTTTTGGTGGAACTTCCACTGCAGCTTTGCGTTTATGGAGCCAAAATAACTTTGGTGAGGATTTAATTCTTGGTTTCCGCGGTAGCCCCATTTACTATTGGGATGCTGCGTTTGGTTTGGCCCCATCAATAGTTACTATCACAATTGCTTCGCCTGCAGTGGTTACATCCACCATTAGTTTGCTTGATAAAACCCCAATTATTTTGACTAACACAGGTTATCCTTCCGCTTTGCCTACAGGCTTAAGTGTAGGAACTATCTATTATGTTAAAGGTACGGGTGGAACAACATTTAACTTATCTTTGACTGCGGGTGGGGCGGCAATTATTACATCAGGTACGCAATCAGGATCGCATTACATTTTGCCAAATGCAATTCCTGTAACATCATTAGCGGGCGCATCTGATGTGCCGCTGATGCAGAACTTTATTTATGTATCTGATGTCAGTCGGTTTGTGTTTGCGTTTGGCACGAATGACCCGTTGTCTTCTACGCCAACAGTACAAGATCCTATGCTGATTCGCTGGTCGGATCAAGAATCTGTAGCAGATTGGACTCCAACAGCCACCAATCAAGCAGGCAGTGTGCGCTTGTCGCACGGCGCAACTATTGTTACAGCTATCCAGACCCGTCAGGAGATTGTGGTTTGGACTGACTCCACGCTGTACTCATTGCAATATCTTGGCCCACCCTACGTTTGGGGCGTTCAACTGCTAGGTGATAATATTTCTATTCTTGGCCAAAACGCCGTGGCTCAAGCATCTGGTGTCGTGTACTGGATGGGGACAGATAAGTTCTATTCCTATGATGGCCGGGTCAATACGTTGAACTGCGACTTGCGCAAATTCATTTACCAAGACATTAACTTGGGGCAAAACCAACAAGTTTTTGGTAGCACAAACGAGGGCTTCAACGAAGTTTGGTGGTTCTATTGCTCGGCTAACAGCACGGCAATTGACAAATATGTGGTTTATAACTACCTTGAAAATACTTGGTACTATGGCACAATGGGCCGCACCGCTTGGCTAGATTCGGGCCTAAGGGATTACCCTATTGCTGCAAACCCATTAACGGCTACAACAGGCAATGTTGTTAATCAAGAATATGGCAATGATGACAATGGAACTGGTACTCCGGTTGCAATTGAAGCTTATATTTCTTCGTCTGAGTTTGATATTGGCGACGGCAATAACTTTGGTTTTGTTTGGCGCATGTTGCCTGACTTGACATTCTCCGGCTCTGATGCCAGCCCTACGCCGCAGCTTACGATGACTTTGTACCCAATGCAAAACTCTGGCTCTGGGACAGGCACACCGGTTGCGGCAAACGTTGATCAATTAACAGGCGCGCAATATGTAATCACTGAGGGCTTTACGGGTCAGGTTTATACTCGTGTAAGGGGCCGTCAGATGATTTTAAAGATTGGCTCTAACCAGCTTGGAACAACGTGGCAGTTAGGCGCTACACGTATTGACCTCAGGCAGGACGGCAGACGATGAGTTACATCATCACGTCTGAAACGGAGCTTAGCAAAATTGCGGCTCCTAGCTTGCCCTTGGCAACAACGGAATATAACCGCCAGTATCAAGACCAACTAAATAACGTTTTGCGGTTGTACTTCAACCGGTTGGATAACTTGCTGGCGCAGTTGGTTACATCTTCAGGAGGCGCTGGAATACGGCTTCCTTACGGGGCTTTTTCAAACTTTACATCTCAAACAACGACAGTTAATACAGCTACGTTGATGTCCCTAAACACCACGGACTTCTCAAACACGGTAACTTTAGTTACTGGCTCAAAGATGACGGTAGCAAACGCCGGTATTTATAACTTGCAGTTTAGCGCGCAGTTACAGAATTTGGATAACGCACCGCAAGATGTATTTATCTGGCTTAAACAAAATGGCACAGACATAGTCGGTTCTACAGGGAAAGTTGGTATGCCCGCTAGAAAAAGTGCGGGTGTTCCGTTTCACGACATCAAAGGTTGGAACTACTTTTTGTCTATGAGCGCAGGCGATTACGTGCAAATTTATTGGTCTACAACCAATGCATCTGTAACCATAGAAACTTATGCGGCTTCTGGGACACCAACTAAACCGTCTACAGCATCCGTCGTAGCTACACTTTCATTTGTGTCGGCGCTGCCAACGTAATACAATCAAACAAACATTTTCCCCCAAGGAAGTAACATGGCCACAGCACCTCAAGCCCCAATGGAAACGCCACAACAAGGCGCAAATCCTTTTGCTGATCCTAATACGATGGCGGTGTATGACCAAATGCGTCAATCTGTGTCACCTAAGGAATTTGGCGATCAAGTTTTAGCGGGTGCTGAACAGGTTGATCCACAGGAAGTCGCTAAGTTCAAGTCTGCTTTAGATCAAATTCAAATGCCTCCCGAGGCGCTTGATCTACTCAACAACATGGTTGATGAGATTCTGGCCAACCCAAAGCAGTATGCCCAGATCCGTGCCAAGTACAAAGAGATGGGTGCGCCTGACGAAATCTTGCCAGAGCAGTTTGATGCGCATTTTTTCAGTGCTTTGAACATGGCCGTAGACCAAATGATTGGCGCGCCCAGTGGTGAGCAAGCATTTGCTAAAGGCGGCATTGCCGAACTGACTCCTGTCTCCAAGGCCATTTCTAATTATGGTCGCAACGGTGACACCATGCTGGCCCACATCACACCTGCCGAAGCACGCATGCTTCGTCGCAAGGGCGGTAGCGGCACGATCAATCCCAAAACGGGACTGCCCGAGTTCTTTAACTTGTTTAAGGAAATTGGCAACGCGTTTAAAGCAGTGGGCAATGTTGTTAAGGATTTTGCAAGCAGCACCGTCGGTCGTATTATTACAACCGTGGCCCTTGGCTTCTTTTTAGGCCCTGCAGCAGCAAGCTTCATGGGCGTAACTTCTGCTGCTGGTATTGCAGCCGTGAGCGGTTTTGTAGGTAGTGCAGGTGCTACGCTGGCCGGTGGCGGTAACTTGAGCCAAGCTTTGAAAGCTGGAGCTATTGGTGGTTTAACTGCAGGCGCAACAGTTGGTGTAACAGGTGGCGCTGGTGCTTTTGAAGCAGGCAGTGCTACAACCCCCGGAGCCGCGTTCCAAGGTCAGTTGGACAAGTTCAGCAACTTCATGACACCTACGGCTTCCGGTATCCAAGCACCAAGCATCACGCCTACTGGCCAAGCCACGGGCATGGCTCCAGTACCAAGTTTGACAACAGATAGCATCACAACAACTGGTGCGCGTGATGCTGCTATGGTCAATAATCCATTAGGAGCCCCGCCTGTCGACGCTTCTTTTGGTAATCCACAAATACCAAAAGTAGCTAGTTTTGGTAGTCCTGTACCCATGGTCAATCCTGACTTTTCACCTGTGACTGGTGCAGGGTCCGGGGCTCCCGGAACAACCTCATTTGGCAGCAATCCTGCGGTGCAGTTTGACAGAAGCATGATGCCCGACTCGTTTGGTGCGCCTTCTGCCAGTGCAACTACTGCTGCAACAGGCAACACTATTGCACCGCCTATTCAATCGGCCCCTCCAATCCAAGCAGGTCCTTATGCCACCCCCGGCATAGGAGATTCTTTGTCTACTGCCGGCAAAGGCATTATGCAAATGATGCCCGGCACAGAAGGTACTTTTTCTCAAGGTCTTGAAAACTTTACAAAAGGTGCTGGCGACTTATTTAGTCCCGGACCTACTTCTGAACAACTCACTGCACGCGCCAAAGATATACTGGGTACAGATACGACAGGAAAAATGACGTATGCCGATGCCTTAAAAGCGGCAAACTCAGAAACTGGCGTTTTGCGTACTTACGGTCCTGCAACCGCTGCTGGTATTGCAGCAATCGGTGCTTTTGGTGGGTTTAGTCCATCTAAAGTACCTCAGTCCGCACTTAAAACAACACTGCTCGGGGGCCCCGGATCAGCAAAAGATTTGCTTAAAACAGATCCTTATCGTTTTTACATTCAGGGTTTACCCGGTGTTCAGTACTACAACGGTTCTGTGATCAAGCCTCCCGGCATGGCTACAGGCGGTGAAGTTCAGCATTTTGAAGATGGTGGACCTGCTACTGCTACTGATCAGCAAGTGGCGGATTGGTGGGCTACAAATAGCGATAAAGGTTATTCCGATAATCAAATTGCGGCAATGATGGATCAATATGGTGTTACGCCAGAGCAGTTTGCACGATCTATTGGTGCAAATGAATCAGTTGCAGCGGACATTGCTAGTCGTTATCAATCTGCAGAGAATGCCGGTACTGATCCAAGTATTCTTCTTGGAGGTGCGCCTGCAGGAACTACGACTACCACAACAAGTGGTGGCGGCAATGATGTAGTTACAAACGTTACAGGTGGTGGTGGTGGAATTACAGATTTGGTTACCGATGCGGGAACCACAAACGTTACAGGTGGTGGAATTACAGATTTGGGTACTGGCGGCGGTAACACACGCTCTGCTTCCGATCAAGCCATTTGGAACTACTTTGCTAACAATACCAATTTGACAGATGCGCAAATTGTGGCGGCAATGAATGCCAATAAGTGGAATATCAATGATGTTGCCCGCGTTACTGGCACAACAGCAAATCTTGATGACTTTAATCGCCGGATTGCTGCTGTTAATGCTGCAAACAATACCACCACAACAACCGTCAGCACCGGAACTGGAACAGGTACCACTACACGTTCTGCTGCAGATCAAGCCATTTTTAATTTCTTTCTTACTCCCGGCCTAACTGACGCACAAATTGTTGCAGCAATGGATGCCAATAAATGGACAATTGGCGATATTGCTCGTGTTACGGGCACCACTAGTCAGTTGGATGATTTTAATCGCCGGATTGCTGCTGTTAGAAATAAAACTACAGGTACAGGTACAGGTATTAGCGTTAGCACCAACACAAGCATTATTAGGACTACAAATACAAGTACTAACACAAGTACCGGAACAAGCACTGGAGTTACCACAACCCCCGGCGGTTTAACTAGTATTCAAGCGCCTTGGTTCATCAACCCACAGACCTTTGCTCAAGGCACTAAAGGCGTCACTGTGCCGTCTTCTACTTTGCGCAATACAACAAATCTTCCTACAGATGCGTTGTCCCGCACCATTCAAGGCGATCTGCAAGCGGCAGGCCCCACTGTTACCAACCAAACAATGCAAGAGTGGATGGATTCGCGTGGATGGAAACCTGAGCAAGTGGCTTATGCTACAGGCGCAGGTTTGCCTGAAGTACAAGGACGTTATTACGGGGCTAAAAATGCTGGTATTTTGCAAGGCAATGCGCCCAGCACTACTCCAATTACCCAGCCATACAACAATACGACCGGCATTACACAGCTAATGTCACCTACAGGTCCTTTGGGCGAGTTCAGCACCCGCACGGTGACGCCCGTAACTCCCGTGCTTCCTACTGCGCCTACAACATCAGCGCTTCCTGCCGTGTCGTTTAATCGCACGGACATTCAGCGTATGCTGCCTAACATTCCAAACGCTAACCCAACAACACCATTAAATGTTTTGGCGGGTAATCCTAGCCAATATGGTGTAACAGGCTACACAGATGCTTACTCACCTTTTGCAAATCAAGCTAAATTAATGAACATGGGTGGTATTGCAGGATTGGCTCAAGGAGGTTATCCTAGACGGAACGGTCAAATTGAGGGCCCGGGGACCGAGACCTCTGATTCAATCCCTGCAATGCTGTCTGACGGCGAATTCGTAATGACTGCTAAGGCTGTTCGCGCAGCAGGCAAAGGCGACAGACGCGCAGGCGCAAAACGCATGTATGCGTTAATGCATCAACTTGAACAAAACGCAGCACGAGGTTAATTCATGGCAGACGCAACAGTTTCCACCCAAGAACAGATAGTCCGGGAAGCCCCGGAGATTGAAGCCCAAAAACTGGCGCTTTTACAAAGCTCCAAGGCTCAAGTAGATGCAACCAACCTTGCTGCTCAGAAAGGTAATTTCCTGACTCCAAACTATCAGATTGCGGGCATGACCCAAAATCAGATGGATGCCATTCGTGGCGGCGAAGCAGGCATTGGTGCATACCAGCCGTATCTATCAAATGCTGCAAACCAATTAGTTGCTGGCCAACAAACCACTGGTGCTGCTGTTAATACCTTGCAAGGTGCGGATACACGTAATCAGTTCGGTGCAGCGCAGGGTTTAGCAGGGCTCGCGGCTCAAGGGACTTTAGGCGCGGCTCAACCTATTGGGCAGGCGCAAATCTCCCAGTACATGAACCCCTACATGAATATTGCACTGCAGCAACAACTTGACGAAATGAATCGTCAAGCGCAGATTCAAGGTCAAGGTTTGCAGGCGCAAGCTACAAAAGCAGGTGCTTTTGGTGGTACCCGTGAGGGTATTCAACGTGCTGAATTGGGCCGTAATTTAGCTCAAACACAAAATCAAGCGATTGCAAATGCTATGCAGCAAGGATATGGCCAAGCCTTGTCTACTGCACAGCAGCAACAGCAAAACCAGATGGCGGGGTACAACCAATTAAATAACATTGGTCAAGGTATTGGATCGTTGGCCACGGGCCAGTTTGGTATTGGTTCGCAGATGGCTCAAGGCCTTGGCTCATTAGGCATGCAGCAAGGCAACTTGGGCACACAAGCAGCCGCTTTGGGTCAATCTGCACAAGGTATGGGCCAGCAGGATACTAACTTCTTGTACAACTTGGGTGCGATGCAGCAAAAACAAACGCAGGCCGAATTGGATGCAGGTCGTCAAAACCAGTTGCAGCAAAATATGCAGCCATATCAGCAGTTGGGATTCTTGTCTGATATCTACAAAGGCGCACCGTCTACTCAGATGGGTGTCACAACTTCTGCCCAACCCACTCCAAGCCCATTCCAGCAAATTGCTGGTTTAGGCACAGGTATTTTGGCTACAACAGCGGCGGCAAAAACCGCTGGTGGCTTGTTTTAAGGACGCATCATGAAGAATGAGATTTTGAAGCGCGCCATGTTTGCGATGCCTCTGTCAAAAGAGTCACGTAACAGCGGCATCATGGCTGGGTTTGACGATGAAATGCCCGAAGAGATGCCTGAGGAGCCCGAAAGCGACATGCCACAGATGGCGCGCACGCCTCAGAATCCTGAAATCTTGATGAATACTTTGCGCGGTGATATGCGTTCTACGAATGCACGTGTGCAAGAACTAGCGCAAATGGTTGGCGATCAGGCTGCGCAAGAAACGCCCCCAGAAGTTTTAGCTTTGCTGCAAGCGCAACTGGCCGCTCCTCAAGGCGGTATTGGTGCATTGCCACAAGGTCAGCAGATGGCTCCGCCTCCTATGGGCATGCCCCCACAGGGCGATCAAGGCGGTATGCCACCACAAGGAATGCCTCCCGGAATGGAGGGCGCTGGCCCTTTTTCACAGGGCGGGGCTGAGCAGGCTCCGCCCACTCCTGATGGCATGCCTCCAGCACATGCCGCTGCTGGTATGCTCATTACGCCTCTTACACGTGCTGCTCAATTTATGGGCGATAAGGCCGCGCAGTATGGCCCTGCGTTGAACCAATATTTGGGCAACCTGACCATGCGCGCTCAACCAACAATTCAGCGCATGACGGGTGGTAATCCTGCGATGCCCTTATCTGTGCAAGGACGAGAGACCTTGGTCCAAGGACCTGCCGGCACGATTGCTGAAGGTGTTGGAACAAAGCTCGCTCCTTACACAACGATGGGTCCTTTGATGACCCCTACGTTTACTGAAGGCTTGAGGATGGGTGTGCAGCGCGCGGCACAAGAATACCCACGTATGACAGAAGCTTTGTCTCGCATGTCTCCTGCTTTAGGTTTGGGTGCAGGGTCATTGATGGCATTACCTTTCATGAAGGATTCCAGCACTCCAATGACCCCTGAGCAACAGGCTGCTTATGACGAAAAGATGGCGCAACTGAAGGCTATTGATCAAATGCCTTCGCCTTCTCGTACCCAACAAATGGCACAGCCCCCTGCTGCGCCTGCTGCATCCGCTGCAGAGAAGCCTGCATACAATCCCATGGGCATGACTGCCGCACAGCCAAATGATTTTGCTACACAAGCAGAAATCGATGCTCAAGCGCCTGCTAAATCTACTCAGGATTTCATCAAGACTGCGCTTAAGGAAAAAACCCGTGGTGAGCGGATTAAGGAAGGCTACGCAGAACTGTCACCTTTGTTCTCTGAGATTTTGGGCGACAACAAAGAAGATATGAAGACAAATGCGCTTTTGATGCTGGCAGATGCCGGCTTTAGATTGGGAGCAAGTCGTCAGCCTACGTTTGCCATGGCTGCAAGCGAAGCTGCAGCTAACTTGCCCAAGGGCTTTATGGCGCTTTTGGCACAGTCCAAGGACCGCGATCTCAAGATCAAGTCTGCTGCTTTGTCACAGGCGTTTACCGACGTTCAAGAGCAAGACAAGTACGCTCAGCAGACAAAGCTGGAAGTGCTCAAAGGCGATTTCCGTTTGTTGTTGGAAAAAGCCAAAAACGGCGGTGCTACTGTTGAGGACGGTGGTGCCGGTTTGCTTGTTGCCAAAACCAAACAAGGCGGATTTGCTGGTGTGTCGATCAATCCGCAGGACCCAACAGTGCAGTCTGCTTTGCAGAGCCGCTGGACATTGCGCGACACAGACAACCCATTTGTCGAGAACCGCGGACAAGCGCCAACATCAGTGGAAACAGACAAAGCAGAGCGTGTTAAACTTACTTCAACGCTGCGTGCTTTGGACAACAGCTTGTCTACGCTTGATAACCTCAAGGGCACCTACACAAGTTTGTACAGTCCCGGCACGTGGTTTGTGGACAAAGTCAACAACTTGATTGTTCCTATTGATTTTACAGGGCTGGTACGTCCTAACGTGAATCAAGCAGACGCTGCACAGCGCGTATCTTCTGGCATGAATTCCATCTTGAAAAGTATTGCTTCTGCCAACGACAGTGGCCGTGTTGCAGTGCAAGAGCAAGAATGGGCACGCAAAACTGCTGAAAACATTTCTGATCCCAATGCATTCTTTCAGGACAAAGAATTGGCAGCTAAAGGTTTTACCAGTTTAGAAGCCATGCTGCGTAATGCACGTCAGCAGACGTTGACACAGCTTGGGTATGAGAACAACGATTATGCAATGCGTACCCCAAACACGGGTACAAAAAACGATCCGTTTGTTATTCCTTCTGATAAAGACAGCCAACGCGTGATGTTTAACTTCCTTGGTAGTACCATTGGTAAGTTGCAGGATCCAAAAGCTATGGTTTATGTCCAGATGCCAAACAACAGCGTGCAACAATTTAATCCTACTCAATTGCGTGGCCTGATAGGAAACCAATAATGCCAACCTTGATGAATTCCCGTGGTGAGATGGTGGACTTTGCAACCGGTGAGGTTGTTGGTCGTGCTGAGGGCGTTCCTACCACAACCACCGAGCCCCGTGCCGGTGGCGAGGCTGCGCAAGATGTACAAACACAAGGCGGGGACCGTGTTAGCGGCCTGCTAAACAATCTTTCATGGGGCTTTAATTCAGCCCTTTTTGCTATTCCTGATGCTGCTCAGCGCCTTATCGGCAAGGGCATGGGAATGGATGAGAAACAAGTATTCCAATTCACCAATCTCTTCAACAAGGGCGTACAAGCCCCAAGGAACGTTGAAGAGCGCTACGCCCGCGCCGTAGGCGAAGGCGTTGGTGGAACCATGCCCTTCACTGGCATTCTTGCCTATGCTGGGTCAGTGAAACCGCTTGTCTCTGCGGCTACGCCCGCAACAGGCCTTCTTAAAGGAATTGCAGATGATGCTATCAAATATGTTCAACAAAGTCCGAGAACGGCTGCAGCTTTGGATATCGCGTTTGGTGCAGGCTACGAAGGACTTCGTCAAACGGTTAAAGAAACAGTAGACGACAGCAACCCCTACAAGAAGATCTATGAAGAGTTGCTCCCTGCAGCAGCATTCATCGGTCTTCCTGTAGCTGCCGCAAACCTGCCCTCTGTGCGTGGTGTGAAGTGGATCTCTGACAAAATCAAAGGCGTATCAAGCGGTCTGGGTGAGATTGAAAAAGAAACACTGCAGGGCCTGCCCGGCATGTACAAGCTGCCTATCATCAACGTGCTCCCAACCATACTGATGAAACGTGCGGAGAGCAAGTTGGCACAGGTGTTTGGCCCTATCTCCGAGAGCCCCGAAGCACAGCAAGCATTGAAGCAACTTGAAGCCGCCTTGGCGGATCCCCGCGTTGCAAATGCGGGTTTCATGTTTGATGCTGCTGAGAAGACAATGTATTCACCTTTGGTGCAGCGCAAAGCAGAACTCCTGCAGCAGCTTGGCCCCAAGGAGTTGGAGATCACCAAAGAGCGCATCAACAAGAACCAGCAGGCGCTGGACAGTTTGTTCTCAAGCTTCTCTCCAGAAGCACGCAAGCCTATTCAAGAAGCGTTCACCGCGGCCCAAGCAGATCGTCAACAGTTCTTTGAGAGCTTGCTGAAGAACCAAAAGGACCTGACAGATGCGGAAGTAATGTCAATCTCCGAGCGCCTAGGACCACAGAACATTGATCTATTGAATGATGAACTGCGCGGTACTTTGATGGCCCGTATGGAAATGGATGCCAAAGCACGCGGCAATATTTTGCGCCGCATGGGCTTGAAGCAGGCCGTGTCGCCAGAAGGTTTGCCAATGCCTACGCGTGATCAAGGTGTTTCCTTGTTCCCTGCCCGGGATATTGAGTCTGCTGCCAAAGAATTGATCTCCAAGTATTCCCCAGAGCGCCCATCAATGAGCGTGCAGATTCCTGAGCCTATTCGTTTGCTGCAAAAGTTTGTGCGCACACAGGAAATTGCTCGGGAAAAAGCCGAGGCAGATATGTTGGTGCAATTGACTGATCAAGCAATTGGTGATCAGCTTGCCGGCCTTGGTAAAACACTAGACCCTGACATGCTTTCAGGCCTACGGGATGCGGTGCTTTCTGCCGTCCGTGGTGAGAAACCAAAGACCGGCCGCAAAACTGCAAGCCTGAGTGAATTGTTGCCTCTGCCTGATGCAAAGGGCAACATCTCCATTCGTGCGATTGTGCCGGGTCGCAATATTGTGATTAACCCCACACAGCTTAAAGCCGATGCAGCACGTGTTGCTGAAGCAAATACAGCTATTGATTTGAATTTGCCAGAGGCGCTTGACTATTTGCAGTCTGCTATGCGTTTCCGCAATCAGTCTGTGATCAATTACAACGGCTCAATGAAGCGAGGTAGCAGCCGTATTCAGGATGCACAGCGTCACATCGACACAGGCAACGCCGTCTACAAGGACATTGAAGGCCTTGTGCTGAACAACGTCCCGCGGATCAAGCAAGAGTACGATGGCATGAAGATGGTCTTAGAGGACTATGCTGCTGCCTACGAAAAGAACCTTCCCCTGCTGTTGACACAGAAGACACGTGGCGGCGATGAATTCCTTTTGCCCAACGAACGCTTGCTCCAGACTGCTTTCTCCAGTGCCGACAACTTAAAACAGTTGCAGCTTGCTGTCAGTGGATCACCCCAAGCTACCTCCATCATGGAGCGAGGAACAATTGATTGGCTGCGTAGTAAAAACGTTGTTGGCGCTGACGGTTTGGTCGATCCCCAAAAGATCCGCCAAGTTTTGGACAAGAATAAAAACATTGTTGAAGCCCTGCCTGCTAACTTGCAAATGAAGCTGCAAGACGAAGTAAAGCTGGCTGATGATTTTGTAACCCGTTTGGGCGAGATCGATGCCCGCCGTGTAGGTGCTAAGGACCAAGAGCTTGATAGCTTGCTTGCCAAAGCAACACGCCCCGGTGCTGACCCTGCACAAACACTGCAAACTGCCCTGCGTGATCCTGCAACTATGCAGACATTGGTGCGTGGTGTGGAAAAAGATCCAGAAATGCTGGCAGCCTTGCGCCGTTCTGTGTTTGACGTGGCAACTGGGGGTGCCCAAAAAGGTGGCGCGCTTAAGTCGTTTATCGACAACAACGAAGGCTCGCTCAAGATACTGTTTAAAAATACAGCCCACTTGGACGACCTCAAAACATTGGCTGATTTGCAGCGCCGTGTGAATGCCTTTGCCGACGTAACTGGACAGATCCCTATTTTTGAAACTTCAGATCAGCAGTTAAAGCGTTTATTTGGCGCAGGTGTGCAGTTCCTCACAACCACGGCCCGCGAGGCCGCTGTAGGTCGTATAGCCCCCTCCACGGGTGCTTTGGCGGTAATGCTGCGTATGGCGGGTGGTTTGGAGAACCAGATTTACCAACGTATTTTCACCAGAGCTTTGGAAGACGCAGAGTTTGCCAAGCGGATCACGCATGTGGGCACACCACAGGATGCACAAAAGTTGGCGGCTGAGTTGGAGAAGATTGGCATTCCAAAGTCTGCCTACCTGCCCAACATGAAACGCGTTACCGCACAGACTGCCGCACAAACAGCAATCAGTGATCAGCCAGAAGCAGTCGGTAATATGCCCAGCCTGCCCGTGGTCCCCGGAACAAGCGCCCAGCAGATGCTGAAGAAGATGCCGCCTGCTCCGCCAACACGTGGAACAAACTTCAACCCCCGCCTGCCAACAGCGCCTGCTGTGCAGCCCGGAGGTGGTGCGGGCAATATTCCATTGATGTATCCTTCAATGTTCCCCAATGACCCGATCAGTGGATTGCTGCAGCAGCGCCAAGCCCAGCTACAAGGTCAACAAAGATAACGGAGTTACGACATGGAAATGATTGGACGACTGGTTGCCACGCTGTTTTTGAGCCGCGAAATAGCGCACCGTGCGCACTTGGCCGCAACAGGCGCGGGCAGCTTCTCTAAACACATGGCCTTGGGTGAGTTTTACCCTGCAGTGGGTGAACATGGCGATACCATCACTGAAGCCTATCAGGGCCGCCACGGCTTGATTGAAATTCCCTATCTCAAGTACGAGGATGAGGGCGACATCATCAAGTGCTTGGAAAAGCAAATGGATGACATTGAAAAGCTGCGCTATAACGCAGTGGACAAGTCAGATACAGTCATTCAAAACCTGATTGATGATGCCCTTGCAACGTACTTAAGTACACTTTACAAACTGAGGTTCTTACGATGAAAAAAGAAGTCTGGGATAAAGCGCGACCAAAAGGTTTGGGCAAACCAAAAGCCCTGACTCCCGCCAAGAAAGCATCTGCCAAGGCGGCTGCAAAAAAAGCGGGCAGACCCTACCCAAATTTAGTTGACAACATGCGCGCAGCACGTGCAAAATGATTTTGTTAGTTGAGGTTGCCTAGGTTGGATTTAGGCCCCGAGGCTCACGCTTCGGGGCTATTTTTTATGAAGCTTTCAACCCTGCGCATCCACATGTCCTTATAGTTGTCAAACTCACGGCCACATGTCACAAACTCCTGTGTCTCGCCGTTCTGAGCAACCATCATGATCACCCCTTGCTCAATCTTGGTTCCATGCGATACATCGTGCGCCAAGGCATACGCCGCAAGCTGCACAAAGTAGTCCTCAATCCACTTGCGCTGCTTCATTTTGTTGGTCTGCTTAAAATCAATAATTGCAGAGTGATCTTTGTACACACCAATGCAGTCTGACGTGCCGGCATACTTCTCGGGGTAGTACAGCGGTATCTCTGTGCCCCACACTTCGTTCACGTGCGGCATGAACGTTTCAATCAACTTATACCCCATCCAGTATCCCTTGACCGCGAGCCAAGTGCGCGGGGTCTCTAGCGGTCTGTTCAGCAGCAGTCTTTCCACAACACCGTGCATGTGCGTGCCCACAGTTGCTGCATCATTTCTGATACGGTCCGCTTCTTCCAAACCAACCCTCGCGGCCCACGCATCGAGGTGTGATTTATCTTTTGTGCCCGACAGGATGGTTGTCACACTGGGCACGGCCGGCTGCCCATCCAACGTATAAGTGCGCCCTTGCTCAGAGTCGATGCGTACTAGTTTGGGATAGACGTACTTCTTGCGTATTGGTATGAGTTGCATCATTTGATCCATTCTTTGATTTCTTCGCCAAGCACAGCGCTTGCGATATTGATTTTGTTGCGTAGCGCCTTGACGATGTGCTCATCCACGGTGTTGGGCGATACAAAGTCGATGTAAGTCACCTTGTCTGTCTGCCCGATACGGTGCGCCCTGTCCTCTGACTGCAAACGCTTTTCTAAGTCAAAGCTATTGCTGTAGTAAATCACAGTCTTTGCCTCTGTCAAGGTAATGCCGTAGCCGCCGGTGCTTGGGTTGCCCACAAAGAAACGCAAATCTGAGTTTGGATCTTGGAATTGTGTAACGATCTCTTGGCGATCCTCAGCTTCCGTGTCTCCGTAGTATGTAGCTACAGAGGTCATGCCGTATTCTTTTTGAATGGCAAGCCGAATGTTTTCTATGTCCCGTCGGTAATTGGCCCAGATGATTACTTTTCCACTACATTCTTCAAGAGTACCAATCAATTCGTTCACACGATTGTTTGGGATATCGATCTGCTGCCCGTCGTCAAGCTTGACGTGACCACAGCAAATCTGGTGCAGCCGCATGATCTGAGTCAGCGCATTGTTGGTGGACATCAGGTTGCCATCAACCATAGCAAGAGCCATCAGTTTCATTTGGTTGTAGTACGTGGTTTGTTCCTTGGTGAGTTCAATCTCACGCCTAACGAACACCTTGTCAGGGAGGTCCAAGCATTCGTCCTTGGTCACGCGAAATGAGAAGCGGTTGAGCTTTTGCTGCAACTCATCCAAGTGTCTGTAGCCCACGATCTGCTTGAACGTATGTGTAGGCATCTTGCGCTCAACCAGAATGGCATAGCGTGCTTGGAATGCGTAGTAGCTGTAGCTGTTTAAGCATTCCGGCCCGAGGAACTCGCACTGGCTGTACAGATCAAGCGGTGACTTGGTTACAGGGGAGCCTGTTGCAATTCTCCTGTACCGCGCATCACGGGCCACCTTGATAATGCTCTTGGTGCGCTTGGCTGTTGGGGTCTTAATCGTCGTGCTTTCATCGACGGCCATGAATGCGTTTGTCACTCTCAAAAATGTGCGCGCATGGGCTACACCTTTCTCTGTGCTGAATGCTTCAATGTTCATGATCAGGATGCGCATGGTGTCCACGGCATTCATCATCTTGTCCATTTGCTCACGCTCCGCCTTGCGAGGCGTAGGCGACCAACAGGCCACAGTCGTCGGAACGTGCTCTGGCATATGCTTTGGCAATTCGGATGTATACCAATTGCGGTATACCCCCTTTGGCGCTACGATAAGCATGGAGTTGATCTTGCCCTTGTCGTATAGCATGGCTGCGTTGTTGATGAGCATAAAGCTCTTTCCCGTGCCCATCTCTGCAAACAATGCAACTTCTTTTTCCTCCCAGAAGCGCTGCAGAAATGCAGCTTGGTGGACGAACGGTTTGTTCTTGAACGGGTACTGGTTTAAAAAATAATCCATATCTTTCTAACTTTCTTTTTAAAAAGGTGTTGACACACCCAAAACACAGTGTACACTAAATGCACGTTTAAAGAAAGGATAGCGTAAAACATGTCAACAACTACTGAGCATTTCCCTCTGGTGTACGTCGTACAAGAGATGCCAAATCATGATATTGCAGGGGCAATGAAATTTGGAGACCCAACGGTGTTACTGCCGTCAAATGTCCAGATTGCATTTTCCACAGTACCGACAGTCAGGCTGCTAAGGCGAAAGCTTCGCAGCTTCTCTGACCGTGACTTTTTGCTTTTAGCCGGAGACCCCGTGGCCATCGGGCTTGCATGCGCAGTTGCTGCAGCATACAACTCAGGCCGATTTAGTGTTTTAAAGTGGGATCGTCGTGAAAAGATGTATATCCCAGTTAAGATTGATATCACAGAGAATGGAGAAAGAGATGACTAACGTCAATATATTTGAAGAAGATGCAGGCGCACTGCAAGTCAAGAACGAAGACCTGTCTTCCGTTGGCGCTTTGGCTAAACGAGCCAAGGAGTTGGAAAAGGAAATTGATGACATTGAAGATGTGCTCAAAGAGCGCAAGGAACAACAACGCAAGTTGTTAGAGGACACCATCCCTGCAATGCTTGATGGCCTTGGCATGAAGTCTTTTAAGATGGCTGATGGCAGCCAGATCGACATCAAGCCTTTCTATAGTGCAAGCATCAAGGAAGAAAAGCGCGCTCAAGCTTACGAGTGGCTGCGCGAGCATGGCTTTGATGACATCATTAAGAACACTGTGTCAGTGCGGTTTGGTCGTGGTGAAGACCAACTGTGCGACACATTACTGAGCGATCTGCGTGAGAAAAACTATCCAGTTGAGCAAGCGCAGAAAATCGAACCCCAGACCTTGAAAGCTTGGGTTCGAGAGCAAGTGGAACGCGGCAACGAGTTCCCAACCGAGCTATTTGGCGCATACGTGGGCCAAAAAGCAACCATCAAATCAGCATGATCTAAGGAAATTAAAATGGCTAAAAACGAAGTAGCAGTAAAAGAGACCAACGCTTTGGCATTGGCAGGTGACTTTGAGCAGGACGCTCAGAGTGGTTTTGAGAACATGAGTCAGGACGATTTTGCCCTGCCCTTCTTGAAGCTTTTAACAAATACAAGCCCTGAGGTAGGCGAGGTTGACGGTGCATTGCCCGGCATGATCCTCAACAGCGTCACGGGTCAGTTGTATGACGGCAAAAAAGGCATCATGGTGCTGCCTGTAGCTTATGTACGTCAGTACATTGAGTGGGCTCCACGTGGTTCAGGCTCTGGCGCGCCGATGAATATCTATCCCGCCACGTCTGATATTTTAAGCCGCACGCACCGCGAACCGGGCGAGAACAAGGACTACCTCGATAACGGCAACTACATCGAGAACACGGCCAACCACTACATCATGATCATCAACGAGTCAGGTATCCCTGAGCCGGCATTGATCACAATGAAGTCAACGCAACTCAAAAAGTCGCGCAAGTGGAACAGCATGATGATGTCCACAAAGATGATGGGCACCAACGGTCCTTTCACTCCTCCCATGTACTCACAGGTGTATCGCCTGACGACACAAGCTGAATCCAATGACAAGGGCAAGTGGTTCGGATGGGAAGTTGAGAAGATCGGTCCTGTAGAAGACATGAACGCTTACAAGGCTGCCAAGTCCTTCTCTGCTTCTGTTGGTTCAGGCGAAGTAAAGGTCAAGCACGAGCACGAGAGCGCACCAAACGCTAACGACGTCCCGTTCTGATTTCCGGGGCCGAATTCGGTGTCGGACTCTGAGGGTTCTCAGTGATGATCAGCCGTAGCCGTTAGTAGGCCCCACCTTTATAGAGTGAAGCATGACCGACATAACAAAATTCAAAGCGATATTCAGCGGTCTGGATATAGCTTACGGAACCTACCGTATTAACAAGGAGCGCGGTGATGGCAAACAAGCAGGGCAAGCTACCGTGGTCAGGAAACCGCCGACTGATGACCTATGGGTACAGCATTTGGATGGTGTTGACCCTTCCCTTGGCATTATTCCTATTCGTGCCGATAACAGTTGTATTTGGGGTTGCATTGATATTGATCAATACCCTTTGGACCATAAAGGCTTGGTGGAAAAGGTTGCGCAGCTAAAGCTGCCAATGGTTGTCTGCCGTAGCAAATCAGGAGGAGCACATGTCTTTTTATTTTCTAAGGAGCCTGCTCCGGCGCGGGAATTTCAGGAGTATCTCAAAAATGCTGCAGCGCTCTTGGGTGAAGCCGGAAGAGAGATATTCCCCAAACAATCAGAGATTCTTGTTGAGCGCGGCGACACCGGAAACTTTCTCAACCTACCGTACTTCGGGGGCGACAACGGCACGCGGTATGCATTCAATGCCGACGGGTCCGCGGCCACGCTTGAAGAGTTCTATGCACTCTATGAAGCCGCCGTCCAAGAGTTGCCGCTCGTTGTTCCAGAAGCGCCGAAACAAGCGGAGAGTCCCGTCAAAGATGGTCCGCCTTGCCTACAGGCTTTGTGCGCCCAAGGCTTTCCCGAGGGCACCCGTAACAATGGACTATTTAACATTGGAGTCTTTCTTAAGCGCGCATTCCCCGCTGCTTGGGAAGACAAGATGGTCGAGTACAACTTCAAGTATGTATCCCCGCCCCTGCCTAACAATGAAGTCCAAATTCTTGTTAAACAAGTCGGCAAGAAAGAATACCTTTATAAGTGCAAAGACGCGCCGCTCAATAGCTTTTGCAACTCGGGCCTATGTCGATCACGCAAATATGGCATCGGAACCAATGGTCCTGATGCGCCTCAGATAGCAGCGCTGTCCAAGTACGCCAGTGAACCACCCCTGTGGTTCTTGGATGTCAACGGACGCAGAGTCGAGTTGGACACCGAGAGTTTGTTCACGCAGGTGGCTTTTCAAAAGGCATGCTTAGAAAAACTTAACGTGCTGCCGCCCACTCTTCGCAAGCAAGATTGGGAACAGATGCTGAACGCCCTTCTCAAAGAAATGGTGGAGACAGAACAAATCACCGACGCACCAGAGGACACAAGCATCACTGGCCGCTTCATGGATCTGCTTGAAGAATTCACCACCCACATGCAAGAGGCAATGGACCGCGAAGAGATGCTCATGGGCCGCCCATGGACGGATGTCGATGAAGCAAAAACCTACTTCCGGATCAAGGACCTTGAAGCACACCTGAAGCGTAACAACTTCATTGGCCTGACAGCCCCCAAGATGGCTCAACGCCTTCGCGACATGGGTGGAGAGCCCATTCCGCTTTTCCTCAAAGGCCGTACTGTGCGCTGTTGGCGTATTCCGCGCTTCCAGAAACAGGACGCACCATTCGAGTCACAAACTAAACGAACTGCAGGGAGCCCATTCTGATGCTGAAAATTACCGGACACGACGATGCAATCATTGGCCCTGCCTTCATCTGGGGTAACGGCGAACGTATATCAGTTCTGGTATACGACGCAGAGGCTATTCGCACAACGCTGATGGAACGCGACAACATGGATGCGGACGAAGCACGCGAATACATTGAGTTCAATATCGAGGGCGCTTACATGGGCCCCGACACCCCCATCCTTGTTTGGATGGAAGATTTGTGGGATGAGGAGTATGACGAATGAAAACAATAATTCATGTCAACCAACACGTTGTAAAAGCCAATAAGAAAAACGGGACTAACGATCCTGTGCTGACTGTTAAAACATACAAGGCCAACAGATATGCGCACAGCGTAGAAATTGTTGGCCCTTCTAAAGTTGTCTACAGCCCAGACAAGGCCTTGTCCTGTGGCGCTCACGTATGGATTGAAACCCACGCTGAAGTTTTAGTGCGTGAGGAACCATGACTGATATACGCAAGGTCTTTGGGCCGCCCGGGTCAGGGAAAACTACGTACCTTTTAAATGTTGTTGACCGTGAGTTGGCAGCCGATCTGTCTTCAATGCAGATCGGCTATTTTTCTTTTACCAAGAAAGCAGCGACAGAGGCCAAGGACCGAGCGATTGCAAAGTTTCCTGCATTGAATGCGCGCACTGACTTCCCCTATTTCCGAACCCTGCACAGCTTGGCTTTCCACTGCCTAGCCGTTAAGGTGGACTTCATGATGAAGCCCGCGGATTACCGAGAGTTTGCAGCGCAGGCCGGCATTCAAATGAATGTGGTCCAAGAAGATGATGTGGACATGGCCAAGGCCGACAACCCGATCTTGAACGAGATTAATCTTGCCCGCATCCGCGGAGTAGATCTGCGTGAACACTACAACCAGTGTGGCCTTGATATCGAATGGCATCACTTTGAATTTGTCGAAAGATCGTATCGGCACTACAAACGTAGTAAAGAACTACTTGACTTCACCGACCTGCTAGAAATGATTGTGGTGCAGCCCGAGCGTCTTCCATCTTTGGAAGTGCTGATTGTTGACGAAGCACAGGATTTGTCACGTTTGCAGTGGCAGCTTGTCGAATCCCTCGCTAAAAAATCCAAACGGGTATTCCTCGCCGGCGACGACGATCAGGCAGTGTTCACTTGGGCAGGGGCAGATGTCAAGAGCTTCTTGTCATTTGAAGGCCAGATTACAGTTCTTGATCAGTCCTACCGCGTCCCATCAATCGTTCACAAACTTGCTAACAAAGTTGTGGAGCAAATTAAAGAGCGGCAAGAAAAAGAATGGAAGCCCCGCGACTACGAGGGCGCTGTCATGACCTACTACCGGTTTGAAGATGTGCCGATTGATGACGGCCAATGGCTCATCATGGGCAGCACCAACTATCTTTTGAACCCTGTGCATGAATGGCTCAGAGCCTCTGGAATCCTTTTTGAGCGCTCAGGGGTACCAAGCCTTAGCCACCCTCTTTTAAAAGCCGTACAGACGTGGGAAAAGCTGCGCAAAGGGGAGTTCCTGTATGGCGATAAGATCAAAAACGTCTACAAGTACATTGGTGGGGAGTTCATTGCCCGAGGACACCGGACCTTCAAGGGTGACCCGCTGGTTGAATACAGCATCAAGGATCTGCAGAATGGCTTTGGCCTACAGACCGATGCAATCTGGCACCAAGCCCTTTCCCGCATCAGCGAAGACAAGCGTGATTACCTGACCGCAGTTCTGCGCCGCGGAACAAAGCTCTCAACCATGGGCCGGATCAAACTGTCCACGATCCACGGAGCCAAGGGTGGGGAGGCGGATAATGTGCTGCTGCTCATGGATCTGAGCCCTAAGTTTGCAAAAGAGTACGCAACTAACGGGGATAACGTTCATCGACTCTTTTATGTGGGAATAACCCGCGCAAAAAAGACCTTGCATTTAGTTTTACCCAAACATATTGAAAAAGGCTTCAAAATATGAAAACAGTTCCACTTTTCCCCACTCCCACAGAATGGGTGGCTCCGGAAGTGTTTCCAAACCTTTCAACAGCGAAAGAGATTGCAATTGACCTTGAAACATGCGACCCCAACTTGGAATCCATGGGCCCGGGATGGGCTAGGAACGACGGTTTCGTTGTCGGCTACGCCCTTGCCGTCGATGGATGGTCTGGATATTTTCCGGTGGCGCATCAGGGTGGTGGAAATCTGGACAGACGCAGAGTGGAGAGATGGATCACGGACGTACTGGCTTACCCTTCCGATAAGGTTATGCATAACGCCGCCTATGACTTGGGGTGGCTACAAGCAAGTGGTTTTAAGGTCAACGGACGGATCGTTGATACCATGCTCGCGGCCCCTATTCTTGACGAAAACCGTTTCAGCTATTCTCTCAACGCCTTGGGATTTGACTACCTCCAAGAAGCCAAGTCCGAGCAAGGGCTCAAACAAGCCGCTGCAGACTTCGGAGTCCATCCGAAAAAAGAACTTTGGAAACTACCCGCCATGTATGTGGGAGAGTACGCTGAACAGGATGCAGCGCTCACACTGAAACTGTGGCAAGCATTTAAGATCCGCATGCGTCAGGATGAAGTCGAATCCATCTTCAATCTCGAAACAGAAGCCTTTCCCGTCCTGCACAACATGACAAGCCGCGGCATCCGGTTTGACCGCAGCAAATGTGAGCAGTTGATTGAGCAATTGATCGCCCGTGAGAAACAAATCCACAAGGACCTCAAGTCACTTGTCGGATCCAACGTCGATATCTGGGCCGCACAAAGCATCGCCCTAGCGTTTGACAAGCTTCACCTGCCCTATGCAAAGACCGAGAACGGCCAACCAAGCTTTACAAAAGGCTTCTTGGATGGTTGTGAGCATCCGATTGCCAAGATGATTGTGGAAGCGCGCGAGACCAACAAAACGCACAGCACCTTCCTGCAGCCGTACCTTCACTTCAGTGAAAAGACAGGGCGAATCCATCCGCACGTCAACCAGATGCGCTCCGATGATGGCGGCACTGTCACCGGCCGTCTGTCCATGGCCAATCCTAATTTGCAGCAAGTCCCTGCCCGCCACGAGATCATCGGCCCCATGGTGCGCAGCCTGTTTCTTCCCGAAGAGGGCGAGATGTGGGCATCAAATGACTTCTCTTCACAGGAACCAAGGCTCTTAGTCCACTACGCGTCCCTGCTCGATTTACCCGGAGCCGACAAGATGGTGGGTGCCTATCAGAACGACCCCAACACCGATTTCCACCAGATGGTTGCCGATATGGCCGGCATCAAACGTAAAGCTGCCAAGACCATTGGCTTGGGCTTGATGTACGGCATGGGCAAGAACAAATTGGCAGCGCAACTGGACCTAAACCTTGATGAAGCGTCAGAACTTATCGACCAATTCCACAGGAATGTTCCGTTCCTGAAAGGCACCGTCAACGCCGTAATGAAAAGGATCGAGCATCCCGCATCCAACGGATCCATCCGCACCCTTCTTGGACGTAAGTGCCGGTTCCCACTTTGGGAGCCAATGGAGTGGGGCGTGAACAAAGCGCTGCCTCGTGAGCAAGCCATCATGGAATATGGTCAGAGGATCAAGCGCGCAGGCACTTACAAGGGATTGAACCGCCTCATCCAAGGCTCGGCAGCAGACCAGACAAAGGCAGCAATGGTTGCATTAGCGCGGGAGGGGATCATGCCCATGCTGCAGGTTCATGATGAACTGGCATTGAGCGTCAAGACAAAAGAAGAAGCGCAGCGTGCAGCAAAGATTATGGCAACGTGCGTCAACATGCAAATCCCCAGTCGGTGCGATGTGGAAGTCGGACCAAGCTGGGGAGAAGCAAAGTAATCAGCGGATACGCCCTTCAAGGCGGTCTGCTACCAACTTGGCGTAGCCGGCGATATCTAACCAGTGGTCAACCACATCAGGATTGCCGTTCACAATGCGGCCAATCTTGTGAATGATCATGTCCATGGCTTCGGCCTGATCGTGTGCCAACGTCTTGTCACGATTGTTCAAAGCATTCTGTACAACACGTTTCAACATCTGCATGACTTCAGCGCCCTCGATAAACTTGCCGTACTCCACGGCCCGAGCGTCAAGGGTCACGTCTACCTCATCAGGGAAGTCAAACATCTCAATCTCCAACGGTGCGCTGCCGGCAGCGCTCTGCTGTGCAGGGGCAAGCGTGGCCAACTGCTCAGACCTCTTGGGGAACACAAAGCCTGCCTTCTTCATCGTGTTGCGTAGAACATAGATGGATTGCTTGGTCAGGCCAAATCGCACTGCTACTTCATTTGGCGCTGCAGCGGGATTACTCTGCATAAATGAGCGAGCTTTTGCGGTTTTTGTATTTTTACGTTTAGTTGCTTTCATATTGGACTCTCTTCATATTGCGATAAATCGCGTTGGGTTGGTTTAGGAAAGAACTTTGGATCAAGTCTCGTGAATGGCCACCACGCCATCAACTCTTCTTGACTCAAAGGTTTTTGCGGCTCTTTAAGTTGCAGCTTCTTCTGATTTTGTGAACACTTCATAATATTTCTTTGGCATTGGTGCTTTTTTTTCTAACTGCTTGCGCAGCCATTCAGCACCTCCTAATTGGTTAAAAATCATCCACTGTCTATCCGACATCCTTACTTGTCTTCCGATCAGTGGCTCGGGTGGTTTGGGTCTTGGCATGTTGTAATAAATTCCTTGTTGTTAATCGTTTGGTCCAGCAACTGGCGCAATGCCATTTCGTTGCACTTAATTCCACTCCCCCCTCAGGCGGGCGAGGCTGCATGCAGTTGTTACATAACTGGTATTTATGCACCGGCTGCTTGCTCCCCAATTGCAAGTGTCTGGTTGTGAAGCTCATGTTCCATCCTCTTTCTTAAAAACTCTTCATAATCACCTTCGTACTTCTTCACCCCGAAGTGATCACACGTGTAAGCCACATCAACAAAGATCTTGAACCCTGCATCCGTTAGCTTCTTGCAAAGCTGCACATCCTCCGAAATCAATCCCCCATCAATGATCTGCAGATCACAGATCAAGCGCCGAGGCTTGTCCTCAAAGTAAGGCGTCGATTGCTCCCAAACAGCCGTCATGGCCGCACGAGAAAGGCGCAAGAATCCAGTGCCAATGCACTCGACCTCTAGCAGATTCACATACGGGTTCCAACTGTGCTTCCAAGGGTCCTCAGGACGCAGGTTATAGCGCTCCTCCTCCACCTTCATCGGAACAGGAACACCCACCACGTCCACGGGATGATCAATCAAATCAAAGAAAGCCTGTGCGTCAAAGGATTGGTCCGAATCAATGAAAACAATGTCGTCCACCCCCGCGTCATAGGCTTCCCCAAACAGATTGCTTCTAGCCTTTTGCAGCAGCGCCTCACCCATCCAAAAGTTAAGATTCAACTCCAAGTCAGGCCTTTCCACCGCAGCGCGCTGAAAGATCACGGCCATCGTGACCGCAAAGTCACAGACAACCTTGCCGTCATAAGACGGGCAAAGAATGGCAACTTTTCGTTTAGTAAAGCTCACGTTTCATGTTCCTGATAACAATCGTAAAACCGCTTATTGTGTCAGGGCCAAAAACCTTCATCTTCTCGATTTCCCTAGCCACCTCTTCAAGGACCAAGTTACGAATCTTTTCACTGACCTCGTTCCTGTCTAACTGCGCTTCGACCATCTGGCGCTTACGCCAACCCATGGCCTTTTCCCATATGCTTAGTTCTTTCATGTATTGCGCTCCTTTAATTTGGCTTCAACATCTCGGATTGTTTGAATCAAAGCCGCGCGCAAGGCTTGGTCTTTCTTTTCACCCACATTCCAAATCTCTTTGCGCTCTTCCTCCGTCAGCCCCTTCCAAGGGCGCACGTATTCCTGAATATCGTCGTCATCTTTCATTTGTCCTCCTTCAGCTTGTCGTTTGCCAGTTCCATCATGCGTCGATAGATCTCAGGATCCTTCTCTTTAAGCCGCCCCAAAAACAGCGGCAGCCATGTTTCATCAGTCGGCAAATTGCGCATCAATTCACCTAATTCTTTGTATGTGGTCATGCTTGTCCCCTTGCTCGGATTTTGAATGCCATATCTTTTATATGTTCATCAGTAACTATGTTGTCGTAAACATAGTCACACATCTTTGCACACGCCTCACGCTCATGCTGTGCTACTAGCTTGGCAAATGCCCATAAAGGTTCATATCCACTGTCACCAGTTGCGTACTGCCAACCAGTTTGTTTTGCCATCTCAATCATTTCATCTTGTGTCATAGCTTCTCCTCATACTTGCTGCACTCTTCCAACCAAATAGGGTCAAAGTTCCACGGCCAATGGAACCAACCCTTCTGCGCTGCCCTAGCATTGCCAGAGATTTGCGCCTTAGGCTCCAAGCATTGGATGTGATGCGTCATGGGCAAAGGATCGCGGTTCACGCACTTGTGGCAGTCAGGCTTGCTCATACTCATCCTTTATCTTCTGACGATTGATCATGGCCTGCATGGGATCGGTGTCACCCATCAGCACTTCAAGCAGCAGCCTATCTATTGCCTTCAATTGCTTTTCCAATGCCGCGTTCTTGGTAACCATCTCACCACAAGCGGCAACATATGGCCGCAGCAGTTCTAGTTCTCTTTGCTCAGTCATAATTGCCTCGCTTTCATCATTGCATCTGCATAGTGGTAAGCCATGGATGCCGCATCATTTATATTGAACGACTCCGCATCGTTCATTTCCTTAATAGCCATAGGCAAAGCGGCAGCAGCGAAGTAATCGCGCAGCGCCATACCTTTGATATGGCTTAGGTGTGAGTTTGGAAATGCAAATTCAGTCATACAACGCGCCTCATCTCTTCAAAATAAACAGGCGCATCATGTTCAATGCGAAAAATCACATCCGGATGCAAAACCCCGCTCAAGTCCACATTACTGTTAGGCAAAAACACCGAAATCAACGTCCATACCTCCGGATAGTCCGGCTCCAACTTCAGGCCCGACATGGGCTCAACAGAGCCAACTTCCGCCGGCTCATACTCAAAAAAACATTTGAGGTCAAGCCCTAATTCATCACATTCGTACAAGAATTCGTACATACATCACCCCACAGTTAAAATTATTAAAATGCCCACAATCAACGAACCTATCGTCACCGGCCACAAAGGCACAGGACGATGGATTGAGGACCATCCCATCAAAGCTGCCTGAACAAACTCCTCAGACGATGTCATCTCAGGAGGCTTTGGTTGGTACAGCAGCCCTATCTGTACCTTGCCCGTGTTAAAAGGCGTTACACGCCCGTTTGCGCTGCTCACAGAGATACATTCATTGGCATTAGTGATCATAGGATGCCCCCATTCTTTTCTTGGCCTTCAACGCATCCTCATACGCATGCTCAAACCCTTCCAAAAACTTGTCCAACGGCACATCCAACTCAGCAGTCAAAATGGCTGAAGCAACAAGGCACGCGAACCACGCGTCAGCAGGCTTGACAAAAGTAGTTGCGCAAAAGTTAAGCAGAGTCTGCGCATTGTCCATGATTTGTCCGATGTCTTTATCCACATCGTCCGTCTGTTTAGTCATATCACTATCCTTTCTTTGTTAATGAAGTTTGTCCGCCTTTTATCTAAGTGGACAGGGTTATTATCATGCTTTTATCTAGTTAGGTCAATTACTTGGAATGTACTATTTCCTAGGGGTTTTCCCTTGGTTAGGGGTTGGGGGTGTTCCGTATAGCGGTGCTGGGTGGATATACAGTGGTTTATGGGGGAGGGGGGATGGGCCGCGGACCGAGGGTCAAAAAGGGGAAAAATGGCTCAAAAAGTAATACTAAGGTTTAGGTGCTATAGACCTTTTAGGGGTAAGGTATGTTTTTTTTTTTATTTTTGTGAGATTTGGCGTAATAGACGTAATGGTGTAAGAACTGAATGAAATCAATACGTTATCAGCATTCGGCAAATTACGTCTGGAGATTCAGTGTAATATTTCTAGGGGGGCTCCGCGAGATGAAAAGTAAAAAAATAAAAACACACTACACCCTCCAAAAGTTCTATAGGGAGCCCTGATTGCTCTTTGTTGGTTGACTCTGAGGGCGACACGCGATATACTCGTGGTAGTTCTTTTACGGGAGTTAATGATGGTACATATTGATCAGGGAATAGCCCTGCCAACCAATCGATCCAAATATCCTTTTGGGGAGATGGAGGCGGGCGATAGCATCCTGTTTGGCGTTCGCAAGCAGGCAGAGAGTTGTCGTGTGGCTGCCCTTCGATTCACACGTGTGCATCAGCCCAAATGGGTATTTACGCTGCGCAAGGTGGACAATGGTTGGCGTTTGTGGAGAATCAGCTAATGGCCAAGAAAGACGTCTACAACGTTCCACCGGTTATGCCGGACAAAGCACAAAAGCGAATGACTACAGAAGTGGCTCCGCTGCGGCAGCAGCGTAGGAAGCTGACGCCTAAGGAATGGACCTTTGTTACCGAGCTTGTGAGTGGTGACGGACGGGTGACCATGAAAGAGGCTGCCATAAGGGCCGGATACAAGTCCACCAGCGCTTCTGTCATGGCATGGAAGCTTACCCACCCCGACATCAATCCACACGTTGTAGCGGCCATTCAAGCCTATCGTGCTGAGTTGGCATCCAAATACAACACGTCTTACGAGCGCCACATGCGTGATTTGCAAACCATTCGCGATAAAGCTTTGGATGCCGGTGCATTTGCTGCAGCAGTCCAAGCAGAGTATCGTAGGGGTCAAGCCTTGGGAACGATCTATGTGGAGCGCAAAGAGATCCGCCACGGCACAATTGACAGCATGAGCAAGGAAGAAGTGCAGCGCAAGCTTGACGAGCTTAAAAAGCTGTATGGTGGGCCTCCACCCACTGCCTTGATCGATGCGGACACGGGAGTGGTGATTGAAAGTGCAGCAAGAGAAAAAGACCCCGATTTCGACGCGGGAGTGGAGCAGCCTCCGCCTGACATCTTTGAGCAAGATTTGGGAGGATCAGATGACACCTGAAGCTAGGTTTTCGATAAGAGTACGAGAGGGCCTTTCACGTTGCAATATTGAACGCATTGAAAATCGCGTCAACCTTGGCATTCCTGACATGTTGGTGGGTGTTGGGGATCGGTTTATTCCAATCGAATTGAAAGTGGTGGCTAGGGGTTTAAAGGTGGGCTTGCGGCCACATCAGATTGCTTTCATGATTCGGCATACTGTTCAGCACAGGCCCTGCTTTGTGCTTGTGCTTGACATGGGTAACACACTACGCCCTTCAACCATTCGCTTGTACCATGGGCGCGATGCCATGCAATTGGCTGCAGAGGGCCTAAGGCTTATCCCGATACAGTCTTGGCCATCGCGTGGCATGCCTTGGGGGGAACTAGAGGAAACCCTAGGTTTAGTAAAATAAATGTAAATAAGTGTTGCAAGGTACAAAAACCTTGTTATACTGGCGATGCCGGTGCTTGATCCGGTGACCTTAGAAAGAAGAGAGCAGATATGAAATTATCAGTTGATTTACTTGACAATCATGTCAAGAGTGCAGTCGTCGACATTGGTGCAAACAATGGCTATGTTGAGGTCTTTGTATCGGGGGGTGTTGTGCATCTCAATGTGTTTAATAAAGGTGGTGACGTAGTCCATGACTATGCCATCACCACTGCAGACCTAAGGAAGAACTTGGGTAAAGGTTCCACTACCCCTAAGTTTGAGCCCGCTCAAGAACACTACGAAGACTAGAAAGGATAGAGAAATGACTCAGTTGACGATTGATTTAAGCGAATCGGACGATGCAATGATTCGCGCAAATGCCCGTAGTGCGGTGGCCAATGGTGAATACTATGGCGACTTTGATTATGCTTATGAATGCGAGTGGCGTTATTTTGAAGACGACCTTGCATATCAAAATTGATTAACTTAGAAAGGATAGAGAAATGGAACGTACTGACGTGTGGTTTGGTTCAATGACTCATGGCAACTTTTCTGTTGGCCGTGACGATGAAGAGCAAATGGTGGTCATTCATTCAATCGATGAGCGCTCGTTTATGCTTGCCGATGATGCGGACGATTACATGTTTGAGAAAGGCTATGACAGTTACGTTGTTCCTTCTGAATTCACTGGAACAATTGTATTTTCAAAAGAGTATGTGAGATTGTTAAGAACAGAAAGGATAGAGAAATGAAAACATACAAAGTGATTGCCCGTTCAATCCATTACATGACGGCCGAGATTCAAGCTGATAATGAAGATAAGGCTTGGGCGCTTGCAGCAGAAATGGACGCGCTGCTGTTCAGCACAGTTTTTGATAAAGATACTTGCTGTGATTGGGAAATTTATAAGGTGGAAGAAGTAGCACCGGTGCTGCGCAGCCTTACCCCTGAAGAGCTTGCTTTTGTTGACGCATATCTGAAATGTGTGGCCGTTGCTGATCGCGAAGATGTCGTTCGCTTTGTTCGCGCCACTAGTGAAGAGCGCAGCAGCCGAGAATTTTACGATTCAATGTCTGATGTGTACACGTCAATTTGCGATGCCAAGGAAATGTGGTATTTCGCTGTTGATTTTGCTAAGGAGAGTACAAAATGATAGTGTCTGAATTAATGGCTGCGCTCGCTAATTTGCCGCAAGATTTGCCCATCGTGATATGGGATGCCGGCACCCGTTTAGGGCTTGCTCATGTTGACGATAGCTTTATTGAAGACGAATACCCGCGCGTTGAGTTCAACACCGACCGCGACGATTAACTTAGAAAGAATAGAAAATGCCAATCTATAAATATGACGTGTGCTTTCCTAACTCTCAAAGTGTGATTCGCACCTTCCCTTCCCTTACTCGCGCTCGTGACTTTATGCGCGTTATGTCCGCCGATGACTTGCCTTTTTTGGTGATGCCATGGGACGAAAACAGTAGCCCCTTAATTGTGCGACGCGTGAAAACCCCTAGAAAATATCACACACAAAAGGCCGTAAAGCTTGATATAATTGGTCCCTCACAACAGAAAGGATAGAGTATGTTAAAAACAGTCAGAATCAGCGCGAACAGCAAAACCGGCCCAATTGCAGTTACTTATCGCAGTGGGGAACATGAAACCTATGGCACATGTCCGACTAGCTGCAGCCTTCACCCCAAAAGTGAAACCGGCACGGCCCAAATTGACAGCGAATATCTACAGGCCGTTTTCGACAGCGTCCCGCGTGGTGGTCAAGCTTGGACCTATTCACATTTCACGGCCGAGGCGCTCCCCTTCCCTCAGCCAAATAAAACAGTGATAAACGCAAGCTGCGACACAACGGCCGAGGCGGTGCGGGCTTTTGAATTAGGCCGTCCCGCTGTGTATGCTGCGCCCTTGGAAACCGCGGACCAGTGGCCGCAGAAAATCCACGGCATTAATTTTGTGCAGTGCCCTGCAGAGCTTGCCGACAATTTCAGTTGTCAACAGTGCGGCGGTGGCCGTCCCTTGTGTGCGCGTCCCTTCCGCGAATTTGTCGTTGTTTTTGTTGCCCATGGCACCGGAAAAAAGAAAGTAGGAAAAGACGAAAAAGGCGGGTGTTATGCTGCAAGTGGACCGGTAGCGATACAGTGGCACAAAACCCGAACTACTGGCGCGCCTAATGATGCTGCAGCCCTTCGCGAATTTGTGCGGACTCTCCCGCATGGTTCTTTTTTGCGCCACCATATCGCGGGCGATTGCGGCCTAGAATTGGGGGCCCCTTGATAATCGTAGTCGTTTTAATCTTATTGGTGTTGTGGTGGTTCCTTGATAATTGGGGATAACACCTAGAAAATAAAGTAAAAATATAGTAAAAAGAGTAAATAATGAACTACAATTCAAGCACCGGCACAAATAACCGGTATTCATTAACTTAACAGAAAGAATAGTATGGCTCACATGATCGACACAACAACAGGCACCGCAGCAATAGCGTATTCAGGGCTCACACCTTGGCACTCACTAGGGCAACAGCTAACAGCAGGCGCGACAATTCAGGAATGGACACAACAGGCAGGCCTTGCCTATGATGTGCTTGAGAGTCCCGTTTTATTTAAAACATTGTCCACAAGTGCCCCCCAAGCATGGGCGGATCGAAAAGTTTTGCATCGGAGCGATACGGGCGCGCCCTTGGCTGTAGTTTCACGCGGGTATAACGTAGTGCAGCCCGCGCAAGTAATGGGGTTTTTTAGTAAGCTTGTGGATCTTGGCGGGTTCACTATGGAAACCGCGGGCGCTTTAAGTTATGGCCGGAGAGTTTGGGCCTTGGCTAAGGTTAACGAGGGGGCCGATATCGTAGAAGGCGATACAGTGCGCCCTTATGTTTTGCTTGGCACGTCATACGATGGAACCATGGCCACAATTGCCAAGTTCACCAGTGTTCGCGTGGTATGCAATAACACAATTACAGCAGCAATAAACAGCGGTGAATCGCAAATTAGGGTTTTGCACAGTGAGCGCTTTGACGCGGATGATGTCCGGCTGCAGCTAGGAATCGTCGCGAATCAGTGGGAGCGGTTCCTAGTGCAATCCCGCAAGTTAGCCGGTGAAAGTATGACGGCCGAACAGGCGGACGAATTTGTAACCGAATTATTGAAGCCCTATCACACCGGCAAAATTGAGATTAAAGACAGTCGCGCATTCAAGCGAATTATTGAATTATTTAACGGGCGCGCCATTGGTTCCGATATTGTGGGCGTGGCCGGCACGCGGTGGGCGGCCTTGAATGCTGTAACTGAATTGGTGGATCATGAGCGCGGACGATCTGACAATACCCGCATTGAATCTGCTTGGTTTGGAACCGGTGCAGCTCTTAAAAATAGGGCCCTTGAATTGCTCTCGGGTTAACCATAAAACGGGAGGGGCGATATTATATCGCTTTTCCCTCTGTAAGGTTATGCAAAATTTGCATAAAGTGGCCGGTAAAGTAAACCCTATAAACTAGGCCCTCGGCCCCTGCTGATCGACGCGTCAATCGTGGCGCATGGACCACGGCCCGCGCTCTGCGGGCCGTGGTTTTTGTTCTTTGGGCCGTGGCCCATGGCCCGCGGGCCGTTAGGCCCGCGGGGTTTTTCTCTCTGCTGCCGGTTTTGTTTTCTTTGATTTTTTCCCTTGAATGGTGGTGGCGGGGGTGGGTGGGCCCGCTGATCTTTTTTTGTTTTATTTGTTGCAATCGGCTGGCGCAGTGCTATAATTTAGGCTCAACTTAGAAAGGATAGAGAGATGACCGATCAGGAAAAAATTGATTTGCTTGGCGAGGCCTTGAACAATCTTATGCAGTCCGCTGACACTTACATTGTCGATGGATCTTGGATTGATGAATTGACCCTTGACATTGAAACCGCTAGGGCTTTGCTTAAGAGCATGCCGCCTAAGTCTTGGAACGTGGAGAACTCAAATGATTGATGACGCAGATATCCCCCGTTTGGCCGTGCACGTTTCCCGTTGTTGCGAATGGGATGGCGAAGACATTTGCGCCGTGTTCCTTGAAGCTTTGACCGATGCTAATTTCCATTCATTAAGGGAAATATTAGAAGAGACAATCAAAAAAGAATTTCAGGAACATGTGTACAAACCCAGTAAAACCGATGTATAATTCAACTGTCTAATCGGCCGATTAGATACAACCCTAGAAAGAAGAGAGAACGCAATGAGCAACCCAGTAACACCCTTCCGCAATAATCTGTTTGCATCCCGTGGCATGGATATCCAGTCCGCACTGGACTATGCAGAGATGATGATTAATACTTTAAGTTCCACTGATCAAGTGGCCGTCCGGACTGCATTCGGTGTTGTGATCAACACCATCGAAAGTGCAGTGACCCAGTCCCAAGGCCCGAGCCCCGAAAAGTTGGCCATCATTGCTTTGATCGATGAACGGATCGACGCGCACAAATTGATCCGCGAAGATGCCATCGGTGATGTTGTCGATGCCCACATCGATAACCTTGATGACAAGATCAGTGACTGGATGTCAAATAACTTTGATGTCACCGATTACAACGTGGACGATGCGATTGAATCGTGGATGGAAAATAACCTAGACGAGAAAGTAAGCGAAGCAATTGGTAATGTTGAATTTAATGTTACTGTTCGTTAATACGTGATATAATCCATGCACTGGGTCAACCGATCCAGTGCAACTTTAGAAAGAAGAGAGATCATGAACCGCAAGACAAATCCATTGATCAACGCGATCAATAATGCAACAGAACAGTCCCGCAAAGAGGGACACAATTTAATCGCTAGAGCTAAAATCCTAGATGAAGCACGTATGAAAATCAGAGTGAATTACTCTGGGGTTTTCAAGGATCTAGATTTGAGCGTGCATAACTTGTTTGTTCGTACAAGTTATTACAAGCCCACAATTACTGTGAACATGAATGCTTTGGAATCATTCAAAGACACCCAGTTACTGGGCCTGCTTGAATTCTTTTCAAGCAAGACCGAAAAGGTTACAACCCGTGATTGGGCTAACTATTTAAACAGGGATTACAGTTTTGAACTGGACGATGTGCTTGTCAACATTTCTGCATACGTTCGGACCGATAGCCCAACCTGCAGAAAAGTACAGACAGGAATTAAGGTTGAAGAGATCCCCCAGTACGAACTGGTCTGTGACTAGACCGGCCGGACCGGTCCGGCCGGTCTGGTTTGTTCACCAGTAAGCGCTGGTCTAGCTTGTATGTACATACAAGCTAGAAATCACAAACAAGAAGGCAGCCGAACTGGCTGCCTTTTTTGTCAGCCGTCACTCTACCCTACTGGGTAGAGTATCACAGGGCCCGAGGGCCCTGTAGCCCTAGCATACTATCCTTACGCGCGCCTTACGCTTTCCCTTTTTCTATTATTCTTCCCTCATGGTGGTGGCGGGGGTGGGTGGGCCCGCGTGTACCTCTTGTCTACGTATAGGGATGACTTTAGTTAGAGGGGGAGGGCCATAAACAGCCCGTCAAGCGCAGCCGAAACCTTCGCCCTGTTTCTGCCAAATTTAGAACCTTTTTAAACTTGGTCTCCCCAAAACACCCCCCTTGTTGTTTTAAATGCAATCAGGGGTTATATTTATGCAAATTTCAAAACGTGGCCTATGCACTCTACAAAACCCGATGACGTACAAGACGAACAGCTTCGCCTAGAGCTACGCTTAAAACTCTTGGAGGCGCAGGAACGTGCAACCACTGATTTCCTGTCTTTCTGTCAATACGTCTGGCCCGAGATGCTTGTTGGGGAACACCACAAACGTATCGCCAAGGCCCTTGATCGTGTAATAACCGGCGAGTGCAAACGCCTGATGATTGCGATGCCTCCCCGTCATGGCAAGTCCCAGCTTGGCAGCTACCTGTTCCCGGCGTATCTTATGGGTAGAAACCCTGACACCAAACTTATTGTCGGCTCCCACACCGCGGAGCTTGCTCAACGCTTTGGTAGGATGATCCGTAACCTTGTTGACGACGAGAAATACAAAGAGTTGTTCCCAAAGATGGCCCTGTCAGTTGACAGTAAGGCTGCCGGTCGGTGGAACACGTCTCAAGGCGGTGAAGCGTTTTTTATTGGTAAGGGCGGTGCGATGACGGGCCGTGGTGGTAATGTTGTTGTACTTGACGATATTTTGGACGAGCAGGATGCTGTGTCTGAAACTGCGATGGAGAACACGTGGGAGTGGTACACGTCCGGTCCTCGCCAGCGTTTGCAACCGGGCGGTGCAATCATTGTCATTAATACTCGGTGGAAGACCGACGACCTTTCTGGCCGCTTGCTCAAGCAGCAGGGCTATTTAAAGTCAGACCAGTGGGAGGTGTTGGAGTTCCCTGCCATTTTGCCTAGTGGTAAACCCTTGTGGCCCGATTACTGGAGCCTTGATGAGTTAGAAAAAGTCAAGGTATCTATTGGTTTGAAGAAGTGGAACGCCCAGTGGCAGCAGCAGCCAACGAATGATGAAGGTGCGATCCTGAAGCGTAACTGGTGGCGCAAGTGGAAGTACGATGATCCACCAGAGTGTGAGTATCTGATTCAGGTATACGACACGGCGTACTCAAAGAAAGAGACTGCTGACTTCTCTGTTATTAGTACGTGGGGCGTGTTCTATCCTGATGCTGACTCTGGTGCAAATTTGATGCTGCTTAATGTGCGCAAAGGCCGTTGGGATTTTCCTGAGCTAAAGCGCATGGCTAAAGATGAATACATGTATTGGAAGCCGGACAATGTTTTGATTGAGGCAAAAGCTACTGGCACGCCCTTGCAGCAGGAACTGCGTAAAATGGGTATTCCTGTCACGATGTTCTCCCCGGGCGGCCGTAGGTCTGGTCAGGACAAAGTCAGCCGCGCCAATGCCGTGGCCCCGCTCCTTGAGTCTGGAATGATCTGGTATCCAGAGGGACAGGAGTGGGCCGAGGACCTTGTAGAGGAATGTGCGGCTTTTCCTAATGGGAACAATGACGACCAAGTGGATACTGCGGTGATGGCTTGGACAAGATTTCGTGCGGGTAACTTTATTGCGTTGGACACGGATGATAATGAAGAAGACGAGCCGGATACAACACCTGTTGAGTATTATTGAAATGCCGCATAAAATGTCTTGAATATTTGACGAGGACCTCGGACCATGGCCCAACAGACGTTTGAAGAGATAGTTGCTGCTGTAAAGCAAGCGGAGAGCCGCGGCAAGCGCTACAAGGATGACGGTAAAACTCTGACCACCAGTCCCAAGGGTGCCCTTGGTGAGATGCAGGTCATGCCCAAGACCATTACAAATCCCGGCTTTGGTGTAACCCCTGCTAAGGATAAGTCCCCGGACGAGATTGCGCGTGTAGGTCGTGACTATTTGCAGGCCATGAAGCAAAAGTATGGTGATACGGACAAAGCTTTGGTTGCGTATAACATGGGCCCGGGAGCCACGGACAAATGGTTAGCTGCTGGTGCTGATCCAAAGAAACTGCCGGAAGAAACCAGAACGTATGTTCAGCGCGTCAATGGATTGCTTGGCGGAAATGTTTCACGTGAAACATCTGTTGCAAAGACAGAACCTACTCCTGCCGAAGAGATCATGACCAAGGCCCTTCCTGCGGGGACCACGGCCCAAGCTATGCCAAAAGACGAAGTCAAGACTTTGGCAAAGATGGATGTCAAGGAAATGCCTGCCAGTTATCAAGCCGCTTTTGCTTTAGCGGCTTTGGCAGATGCGCAGGACGAAGAAGACGACAGGGTATACAACGAGAACAAGGGCACGGAAACGGAAGCTTTCTTTGCCAACTACAAGCCTGTCAATCATTTGGCATCGCTTGATTTAAGCGTCAAACCTTTAACGTTCAAAGAAGGTGGGGAAGTAGATGCTGAAGATTTAAGCAAACCATCCTTTGGCAATCCTAATATCAGAAAGCAAGGCGAGGCAGCAAGGAGACTTGCTGCTTTGCGGGATGTCAACACATTACCCGACCCTAAAACATATGCCGTAGCTTCTGGTCTGATGGGCACGGCCCCTGATCAGATGGGGTTCAGTGTGATGCATCCTAAGTACAAAGAGATTATGGATGTAGCCAATCCTGCTTTTGCGGCGGGTACAGCGCTGCAAATTGCCCCTGTTGCACAGGGTCCCGGCATGGGACGTATGGTGGGTGCAGCGGAAAAAGCTTTGGAGCCAGCGGTGCGTAGGACGCTGGAAGGTGGAGGTAAGGCTTCGCAAATGTTGCAAGATTTGGCGGCTCCTCCTTCGCAAATGTTTGTTCGTGCAAGGCCGGAAGCAGCAGCGCGGCACGCGGACCTGCAGGCGCAAGGCTTGTCACCAGAACAAATCCGTGCGCAGAATTTAACTTTGGTTGATAACCGCGGTAATTTGCTGGAAGAGATCAGTGATGCGCCGGCAGTTTTGCAGCAAAAGACTGCCTCTGTTCCACGTATGTACTACGATATGTTAAAGCATCCCGAACTTCAAAGCATTTATCCAGCATATGACATGCCTGATGTGCGGATAGGAACAACAAGGCGCAAAAATGCCCCGTTAGCTGCGGCGTCTTTTGGGGAGAAAGAAGGAATTCAAGGAACAGTGCGTAGTTTGCCGGGTGATGATGTTAGGGGCACGGTCCGCGGAACTTTATTGCACGAGGGCCAGCATGCAATCCAGTCCATGGAAGGCTTTACAGAGGGTGCAAACCCTAGTTCTTTTGTTGCTTACGTTAAAGCAAAGCGCGGTATATACGATGCTGATCCTACGGTCAACGAAAATGTTATTCGAGAAATGGAGAGGGTGTATCCAAATTTGTCTGACATTACAGACAGGATAGGGCAGGATCTTAAAGCTAGGTATGGCAAAGTTTTTCCTTCAGACAAACGCATGGGAGAAGCTTTGTACAGGCACATGCCGGGGGAGGTGCAGGCAGAGTTGGCTCGTATTCGCAGTAACTTGACGCCGGACGAGCTTAAAGCAACGCCGCTTGAAGTGTCTATGCAGCAATTAAATATTAATCCTGCCAATATTTTAGAAATGAACAAAATGGGTTCACGCCTTGACAGGCAGATTGGTGATCTGGAATATGATGTTTATGGCTACGCGCAAGGCGGTCCTGTGTATCGTGCAGATGGCAGTCCTGAAGAAGGCGAGCGCAAGTTAGACCGTGAAACAATGGATATGTTGCGCAGGCAAGGTACATCTCCTGCGTCGTTACAACGAGTGGCTCCTCCTGCTGACATAAGTTCTTCTGCGGCAGGTTTGCCCGGATTGATGTTGTTTGCCGATCCACGCATTGACCAGACTAATGCGTATGGCTACATGTTGGATGGTGGGGATGATACAAAAAACCGTGCCATGGCTCAGGCAATGTTTTTAAACAAAAGTAGATCAGAAGACTACCCCGATACGATTGCGCATGAAACAGAACATTTGTTGGCACGTCAGAATTTAGGATCTGCGGCTAATATTAATAGTAAGTTTGATGAGTTGATAGGGAATAAGGGCACTTCTCGTCTTAATTTTGTTAGAGACGCCGTTAAAGCTGCCCCTTACTTAAAAGAAAAATACGACCTGCAGTCTAGCTATCTTGATCCAAAAATGTTTGAGTATCAATCTAAATTTGGTTTGGGCAAAAACCTTTTGTATGAGCAATTGGCTTCTTTAGCTGCGTTGGAGCAGCGCCACAAGATAGATTTGACCAAAGATCCGGAGTTGCGTAAGACTTTGTTCTCACGTCCCGATGTCCGCGAGACGTATAACGCCCTTACTGGTCTGCGTCAAACGCGCCTAGACCCACGGGACTTGCCCCCACACACACGCGTACCTGAACCCGGCATGTTAGATGCAGTTAAAAAGGTTTTTAAGCGTGCCGATGGCGGGATGGTGTACCGCGCAGACGGAAGTCCTGAAGAAGGCGAGCGTTTGACCCCGCAGCAGATAGAACGAATCGCGGCCCAAGAATCAGCAGAGCGTGAAGCAGCAAGCAATGCTGCATTTATTGCGCAGAAGTCCGGTATTGGTCGCAAGGCAGGCCCTGTTTCTCAAGCGTTGCAGTCTGGTCAGGGGCAGATAGAGTTTCTTAAAGGCATGACCAACGTACCGCAGAATATTTTGGGTGCGCCGATGGATATTTCCAACATGATTGCCGGCATATACGGTGGTAATGTTGAAAAGCCGTTTATGGGCAGTGAGTATCTGAAGGAAAAATCACGGGCCGCGGGCCTAGGGTTTACCCCATCTACCGACCCAACGCTGGCTGGTTTCTACGGTGCTGGTGATTTAGGTAGTAACCTTGTCAATCCTGCCGGCGTTGCGCGCACGGGTGTAAAAGCAGCGGAAAAAACAGGGGAAGCAGCCAAGATGTTGGCCCGTGATTTCCAAGGTTACAACCAGCAGTTGGCTGTTCCCGGTGCTTCGTATGCGGTTCGTAATAAGGGCACACCTGTTGCTATGACAGGGCTTCCATTTTTGCCTAATGTTGATGAAGCAGAAAAGGTAGTCAAGAATGTGACAATTGGCCAAATGAAAGAACCTTTGGCAGTAAAGGATAAATCTTTAAACGATTGGTTTTCAAAAACGGTTACGCGATATCTTCGTTCAGATTTTGCAACACCTCAAGATCAGTTGGTCAGGGCTGCAGAGGAGGGCAAGATGTTGCACCTTGCTCCTAAGGAATTTTCTGATTCGGCAGAAGATCAAGCACTTAAACATTTTTTAGGCCGTAGACAATCTGATTTAGAGTACATGCGTCAAGCAGAAGGGTTTGGTAAATCCAATATGGCAACGCAGCCATATGGACAACGTATAGAAGACATAACAGATATTTCTGCGTATCCGGAAAGGGTGGGGGATTTAACACCTAACAGGGTGCCTGCAAGCATGCGCAATCTTGTAGAAACTCAGCCCGAAGCACGGGTAACGGATTTTGCGCCCAACATAGTAGAAAACCTAAAGTTAGAACAGTTGCGGGACAAGATGCTGGATGTTCGTCAATCAGGAGGAACATATGGGGCATATGGCCAGCCTGCCGCTAAAATACCTTCAGAGTTTTTGTTACCAGACGATACCTTGGCAAAATTAAATGTTGCAGCAGCTTCTAATCGGATGGCGCGGTATACAAAGTGGCAAGATGAAACTAGGCAGAAGATGGCCACTACGGCTCTGCGCTCGGATCCTGAGTTTCCAAGAGCGGAGTTACAGGAAGGTAAGTTTTTAGGTGTTGCATTGCCTAATATTAAGAAAAACCCACAAATTAAACAACTGGTTACTGATGTGGGATGCGATGGTGGGTGGTGCACAAGGTACACACCAAACGCTGAAGCCTATGCCTCTGGGTTTAGTCGACTGCATGTGATAGTAACGGGAGAAGGCAAACAAGCGCGCCCTGTTGCCCAGTTTGCTATTGCTGATTCTGGCCCATCCTATGATACAAAGCGTTTTTCTATTACTGAGGTAAAAGAAAAAGGAAACACAAAAGATTTTGCAAACAATCCAGCGCTTCCCGCAATTCAAGAATACATCCAGTACCTTGACAAAACATACGGTGGCCTTGATTATGTGGACAATTTAAAAGGGCTACGTTTGACAGCCTTGCCTGAATACCCAATGCAACTGTTAGATTTGTTTAAACCTACTGTTCAACAAAGAAGGATGTTGGAAAACAAATATGGTAGTGAGGAAAACGGCTTAAGGGCAGTCAGGGACAAAGCAGTTGATTTAAACAATGGATCTCGGTTCATGACGGGAAATGAGGACAAGGTTGCTAATACGCTTGAGCAAGCTATGCAACTACTTGTCGGTCCAAAAGAAACCTTAGCACGCCGAATCCAAATGAATTTATTTGGACTTCCCAAAGAAAAGGCGCATGGGGGTATGATCGAGCGCCAACCCAACGATAACCGCAGATATCTGTAAGGACACAACATGCCAATTGAAAAGAACATGACAATCGACGACTTGCCTGAGGGCGATGTCGCCGTTGAGATGGAAGATGAATTGCCCTCGGATATTGACATTGAGTTTGATACAGAAACCGGTGAAGTTGTTGTAAACATTGGCGCAGAAGACGACGATGTGGCCTATGACAGCAACTTAGCCGAGATCATTGAGCCGGATGTTTTGCAGCTTATTTCTTCTGACTTGATGTCGTTGTTTGATGCTGACAAGTCTTCACGCAAAGAGTGGGAAGAGCAGTACAGCAAGGGCATGAAGATGCTGGGCTTCACGTTTGAAGAGCGTACCAAGCCATTCAAGGGCGCGTGCGGCGTGCAGCACCCACTTTTGACCGAGAGTATTGTTCAATTCCAAGCCCAAGCGCTTAAAGAATTGATGCCCGCGGGCGGCCCTGTTCGTACACAGGTGCTGGGCAAAGAAACACGTGAGAAGTTGATGCAGGCAGACCGCGTCAAGGACTTCATGAACTACCAAATCACCACGGTGATGGAAGAGTACACACCTGACTTTGATCAGTTGCTGTTCTATGTTGGCTTTGGTGGCTCGGCGTTTAAGAAGGTTTACTACGACGAGGCCAAGGGCCGCATGGTCAGTGCTTTGGTGCTGCCAGATAATCTGTATATACCGTATACGGGCTCATCGGTGATGAGCGAATGCCAACGAATCACGCACCGCGTTCCGATGTCCACCAACGATTACCGCAAGGCGGTCATTCGTGGTCAGTACTTGGATACAGCGCAGATGACGACGGCGGCAGAGACGGGCCAGAGCATTATCAAGAAGGAAGTTGACCGCACAACAGGCGTTGATCCTACGGGTGTGGAAGAAGAGATCTGTTTGTTAGAGTTCTTGGTTGATCTAGACATCCGCGGCTTTGAGCACAAGGATGAAGACGGCGAAGAGACGGGTATCAAGCTGCCATACATCGTCACCATTGATGAGATCTCCCAGTCTGTTGTAGGCGTGCGCCGCAACTGGAAAGAGGGCGATTCTCTGTTTGCGCGTAAGCAGTACTATGTGCATTACTTGCTGGTCCAAGGCCCCGGAGCTTATGGCTTGGGCTTCTTGCATTTGGTTGGTGGTCTTACTAAGACAGCTACTTCTGCACTGCAGCAATTGGTGGACGCTGGAACGCTCGCTAACCTTCCTGCAGGCTTTAAAGCCAAGGGTGCGCGTATTGCAAACGACGATACACCTTTGTCGCCCGGTGAGTTCAGGGATATGGACGCTGGTGGTGCGGAGTTGTCTGCATCTTTGTTGCCATTGCCATACAAAGAGCCAAGCCAGACGCTATTTGCGCTACTAGGTTTCTGCGTAGATGCTGGTCGCCGTTTGGCAAGCATTACCGACATGCAAGTTGGTGACAGCAACCAGAATGCTGCTGTTGGAACGACGATTGCGTTGCTTGAAAAAGGCAGTGCGGTCATGTCTGCAATTCACAAGCGTTTGCATTACAGCCAACGCATGGAATTTCAATTGTTGGCCAAAGGTTTTGCAGAGTATTTGCCTACTGAGTACCCATACGATGTGCCCGGGGAGAGCCGCAAGATCAAGGCACGTGACTTTGACGACCGCATCGATGTTTTGCCTGTTTCTGACCCCAACATCTTCTCTGTTGCCCAGCGTATCACGATGGCGCAAACCCAGTTGCAATTGGCTCAGAGCGCACCGCAGATGCACAACATGTATGAGGCTTACTACCGCATGTATGAGGCTATTGGTGTGCGGGACATTGACACCATCTTGAACAGCCAGCAAATTGATAAGCCAAAGGATCCTGCAAGCGAAAACGCACAGGCATTGGACGGCTCACCGCTCAAAGCTTTTGCCGGCCAGCAGCATGATGCGCACATCATGACGCATATCTTGTTTGGTATGAGCCCAATGATGGGCGGTATGCCTAACGTGGCGGTTACTCTGCAGAAACACATCTTTGATCACATCCGTTTGAAGGCGGAAGAAGAGGTGGAAGCGGAGTTGTTCCAGCAGTACGGCACAGATCCTGACCAGCTTATCTCATCTTTGCAGCGTGAAGCGATGATTGCAATCAAGGTTGCGCAGGGCTTCCAAGAAGTCAAGGCTTTGCAGGTTCAATTACAGGGCCCACAGACTGATCCTTTGGTGGAATTGAAGAAGCAAGAACTATCCCAAAGCGCTCAGCGCGACCAAGCCAAGCTGCAGATGGATCAACAACGTCTTGGATTGGACCAACAGAAGGAACAAGCGGATACACAGTTTGATTCTGCTCGTTTGGCACTGCAACAAGCAGCGGCTGCACAGAAGAACTCACAAGATGCAATCAGAAATGCCCAACAAGGAGCAAAAAATGCAAACCAAAGCAGCAAAAAGTCCTAAAAAAGCGCCCAAGGAAATGTCCGGAGCGCCAAAACGTGTAAAAACACCACAAAATGACCCACGAGTCACGTATGTTTACCGAAAAGATGCATTTAAGAAGGTAAAACTAGCGTAATAGTGTGCATAATGCACACATAACCTTCGGACAGGGGTCTATCTGTCTGCTTCATTGGAGTTATCCATGCTTGAATTTGCAGAGAAAGTCATATTTGCCATTCGCAGGCTTGAAAACGAGACTAAAGACTTCGTTAGCAGCGGCAATGTCAAATCGATGGAGCAGTACAAACATTTGATGGGCAGGTTAGAGGGTTATTCGTTTGTTCAGGAAGCCATACAGGATGTCTTGAACAAGAACTCTGATCTATAAAGGACCAACAGATGGAAATGACTGCATTAGAGAAACGATGGGCTGAGGAAGCGGTTGAAAAAGCCGCCGCTGAAGCTTCTGCTGCTGAGGCTGCCAAGATTGAAGCGGCAGAAGAAGAGCAGAGGGTTGAAAACATCAAGGAACACCTTCCACAGCCTACAGGTTGGCGGATTGTGGTGTTGCCCTACAGAGGCGCTAAGAAAACCAAGGGCGGCATTGAATTAGCCGAAGAAACCTTGGAACGACAGCAACTCACTACCACTTGCGCATACGTTTTGGCCGTTGGCCCACTTGCCTACAAAGACACCGACAAGTTCCCGGACGGTCCTTGGTGTAAAGAAGGCGATTGGATCATTTTTGGCCGTTACGCGGGCGCACGAATGGGCATCAATGGTGGAGAAATCCGTATTCTCAATGACGATGAAATTCTGGCTCGCATTAGCGATCCAGAAGACATTCTGCACATGTAAGGAAACATATGACACAAGTAATGAACGATTCGCAACTTGAGTTTGACCTTGGAGAAGGTGAAAAAGCCACAGACGTGAGTTTTGACCGTCCTGAGAATGACGAGGGTCCTGCGGCACCTGAACCAGAAGCTAATATTTTCCAAAAGCCTGAACAGGAGTCTGCTCCTAAGAATGAATTGGATGAAGTTAGTGAAGGTGTGCAAAAACGCATCTCTAAACTTACTGCGCGCATGCGCGAAGCCGAGCGCCGTGAGCAAGCAGCCCTTGAGTACGCTAAAGGCCTGCAAAACCAGACACAAACGCTGCAGCAAAAGCTTGTACAGACGGACTACAGCCGTTTGAACGAAGCTAAAACACGTCTGGAGACCCAGCAAGTCCAGTTGCGCCAGATCATTGCCAAGGCACGTGAAGAAAACGATGTCAACACTGAGTTGGAAGCACAAGAGCGCTTGTCTGCTTTGGGTGGTGAGCAGCGTCAAGTAGCAGGTTGGTTGCAGTCGCAGCAAGAAGTTGTGCAGCAGCAGCAATATCAGCAAGCGCAACCAGCACCTGTTCAACAACAGCCTCAGCGCCCTGTTCCTAGCCCTCGTGCAGAGGAATGGGCAGAGCAGAACTCTTGGTTTGGACAAGACCGAGTGATGACTTATGCTGCTTGGGGCATACATCAAACACTTGTTGAACAAGAAGGTGTTGACCCCAGTTCAGATGAGTACTATACTGAACTTGACAAACGTGTTCGGAGTACTTTTCCAGACAAGTTTAGCCAATCCAGACAACAGCGTTCCGCGCCTGCTGTTGCCCCTGCCGCCCGTAGTTCGGGAATAAATAGTGCGCGCCGTACTGTCCGGCTTTCGCCGAGTCAGGTTGCTATAGCAAAAAAACTGGGCGTTCCTCTTGAAGAGTATGCCAAGTATGTTAAGGAGTGAAACAATGACTAAAGTTACTATCGACAAAGCCCCTCGCGCAACCCGCGATACGGAAAAACGTCGCCGTCCTTGGACCCCTCCCTCACGTCTTGACGCGCCTCCTGCCCCCGAAGGGTTTAAGCATCGTTGGATCCGTGCCGAAGTAAACGGGCAAATAGACAAAGCAAACGTCTACAGTCGTCTTCGTGAAGGCTATGAACTAGTCCGTCTTGAAGAACTGCCCGAAGAGTACCAAGGCATGATGCCTACCGTTGATGACGG
>Ga0194048_10000031_pt1 | contig 60129 bp, 48 predicted proteins | sample JunL225m_MetaG_FD_161685 | JGI IMG/M metagenome (GOLD analysis project Ga0194048, IMG submission 161685) | Anoxic zone freshwater microbial communities from boreal shield lake in IISD Experimental Lakes Area, Ontario, Canada - Jun2016-L222-5m | ecosystem: Environmental > Aquatic > Freshwater >...
GCGTAAGTGAGCGCTGCCTCCGCCATGCCCACGCTCTGTGCGGCAATGCCGATCCGGCCGACTTCGAGGTGGGCGAGCGCGATGCGATAACCGTCGCCTTCGGCGCCGAGGCGCAACGACTCCTCGATGAACACGCTGTCATACGTCAGTTCGGCGGTGTCGGACGCCTGCTGGCCCAGTTTGTCTTCCACCCCCGATACCCGAAACCCTGGCGTGTCGCTGGGTACCAAGAAGGCGCTGATGCCGCGCTTGCCGGCGGCAGGGTCCGTGACCGCGAAGGTGATCACCGTCTTGGCGATGCGCCCGGAGGTGATGAATTGCTTGACGCCATCGAGCGTATAGCCGTGCTCGGTACGACGCGCCGTCATGCGTAGGTTCGATGCGTCCGAGCCGGCTTGCGGTTCGGTGAGTGCGAAGGCGCCGATCTGCCCACCGGTGGCGAGCGGCTGCAGAAAGCGGGCTTGTTGGGCGGGGGACCCCTGTGCGACGAGAATCGCGCAGACCGGCGCGTTGTTGACGCTCATGATGGTGGAGATCGCGCCGTCGCCAGCGGCAATCTCCATCAATGCGACGGCATACGAAACATAGTCAAGGCCCGCGCCGCCAAGCGCTTCGGGCACGGTCATGCCCAGAAATCCGAGCGCTCCCATTTCGTGAAACACGTCTTCTGGGATTGCGCCATCGACCTCCCATTGCCGCGCGTGGGGCGCCAGGCGCGTGCGCGCGAAGTGTCGTGCGGTGTCACGCACCAGTTCTTGCGTTTCATTAAGAATCATTGGCCAAGACTCCGGTGCGAGGTATCCCACGCACGCAGTGGTTTGCTGAAAGTGCGCATAACAAGTATTCGATTAGGGGGATCAGAGCAGGCGCTTTCCGGGGCAAAAGCCCGCAGAGAGGCGGCTCTGCAAGGCTCAGTCGCGACGGGGTGCCGGCACGGGCGAATCCACATCGATGCCGCTGATTTCGAAACCGCGCCTAAAATCGCGCACGTGCTTGCCCATCCACTCGCGGGCGGTCACTACATCGTGGGCTTCGATCGCAGCCAATATTTGCTGCTGCGCTATGGCGATGCGTGCCCGGGCCGGCGGCGCGCGATCGATCATCACTTCGAGCGCTGCGACCAACAAGAGCAGTAGGGGCTCTTGGGTGATCAGCAGTACCCGGTTGCCACTGGCGATAGCTACCGCTCGAGAAAAGTCGGCGACCCCCGCGACGGCCTGCTGTGCGCTGCTGTGGTCCGCGGCGTAACGCGCCACTGCGCTGCGTATCGCCTCTAGCGCCGTCGCCTCGGCATGGCTCGCCGCATCCGCCGCAATCGGTGGTTCGATGAGTTCCAAGGTCTGCCACACCTCACGCACCGTCACGTCATGCAGTGCAAGTGACTGGCCGACGCGGCCGGCGATTTGCTCGACCGCGGGACGGGTGACCACCATGCGCTTGGTGCCGCGGCGCCGAGTCACCAGCTCTGCGCTCTCTAACTCCCGCAGGGCTTCGCGGATGGTGGAGCGGTTGACTGCGAATTGATCGGCCAACTCGGCCTCCGGGGGCAATGAATGCCCCTCGCGCAGCGTTCGATCCAAGATACGGGTAGCGATCGCCGTCGCTACGCGACGGTAGCCTGGTTCAAACGGTAGTGGCGCAAATGTGGTCATTCACCGGTTCCGATTAGTTCACGTCCGATCAACATGCGCCGCACCTCATTGGTGCCGGCGCCGATGTCGTACAGTTTGGCATCGCGCAGCAACCGACCCGTCGGATAGTCATTGGTGTAGCCATTGCCACCCAGCGCTTGGATCGCCTCGAGTGCGATGCGCACCGCCGCTTCGGAGGCTTGCAGGAAACAGGCGGCGGCAGCACGGCGCGTTTTGACACCGGCGTCACAGGCGCGGGCCGTGGCGTGCACGAATGCGCGGCTCGCATGGAGACTGGTATACATGTCGGCTATCTTGCCCTGCATGAGCTGAAATGTCCCGATCGGGCGGCCGAATTGCTGCCGCTCACGGACGTAGGGCAGGGTGACGTCCAATGCCGCTGCCATGAGGCCCAGTGGCCCGCCAGAGATGACCACCCGCTCGTAGTCCAAGCCATTCATCAATACTGCGACGCCGGCGTTTTCGGCGCCGAGGATGTGCTCAGCCGGAATCTCGCAGTCCTCGAACACCAACTCACCGGTCGACGAGCCGCGCATGCCGAGTTTGTCGAGTTTCTGCGCGACGCCAAAGCCTGGGGTGCCGCGCTCCACAATAAAGGCGGTGATACCGCGCGGCCCGGCGTTGGGCAGCGTTTTGGCATAGACCACGACCACGTCCGCATCCGGTCCGTTGGTGATCCACATCTTGCGGCCATTGAGTACGAAACGATCGCCACGCCGATCGGCGCGCAGCGTCATGCCGACCACGTCGGATCCCGCGCCCGTCTCGGACATGGCCAGTGCACCGACGTGCGCGCCTGAGATGAGCTTGGGCAGGTAGCGGGCCGCCTGCGCCGGCGTCGCATTCAGGCGTAACTGGTTAATGCAAAGGTTGGAATGCGCGACGTAGCTCAGGCCGACGGAGCCGGACGCACGCGAGATTTCTTCCATGGCGAGGACGTGCGCGAGATAGCCCAGCCCAGTACCGCCCTGTGCCTCCGGTACCGTCATCCCCAGCAGCCCCTGCGCGCCGAGTTCCGGCCATAGATCGCGTGGAAAGACGTCGCTGCGGTCGATCGCCGCGGCTCGCGGCGCAATGCGATCTGCTGCAAAGCGGCGCACAGTCTGGCGCAGTAACACCAGCTCTTCCGATAGGCCGATGTCGAGATCGCTGTCGTGGTCCAAACTGGGTGCCGCCATGTTGCTCTCTCGGTGAACGATACGATAGTATTATTGTCGGACAAAAAGACAGGAAATCGCAAGATGTTTCGCCTGCATAGTCAGATAGACGTTAAAAGCCCCGATTTCAGCGTCAATTCCGCTGCAATGGCGACGATCGTGGCCGATCTTCGAGCACAACTGCAGCGCGTTGCTGCGGGTGGATCGGCCAAAGCCGTGGAGAAGCATCGGGCCCGCGGCCGCCTATTGGCCCGCGAACGCATCGACTTGCTCATCGACCCCGGTGCGCCGTTCCTTGAATTGTCAGCTCTTGCCGCCCACGGCCTCTATGGCGATGAAGTGCCGTCTGCCGGCCTCGTCACCGGCATCGGCCGGATCGCGGGGCGCGAGTGCGTGATCGTGGCCAATGATCCGACCGTCAAGGGCGGCACCTACTACCCGCTGACCGTGAAGAAGCACTTGCGCGCCCAGGAGATCGCCCGCGAGAACCACTTGCCGTGCGTGTATCTGGTCGAGAGTGGCGGCGCTTTTTTGCCTGCTCAAGACGAGGTGTTCCCCGACCGCGACCACTTCGGCCGCATCTTTTACAACCAGGCGAATTTGTCGGCTGCCGGCATCGCGCAAATCGCCGTTGTGCACGGCTCCTGCACGGCGGGGGGGGCCTATGTGCCGGCCATGGCGGATGAGAACGTCATTGTCCGCAACCAGGGCCAGATCTTTCTCGGCGGGCCGCCGCTCGTCAAAGCGGCTACGGGTGAGGTGATCGATGCCGAATCGCTCGGTGGCGCCGATGTGCATTGCCGCGAGTCTGGTGTATGCGACCACTACGCGCAGAGCGACGCGCACGCGTTGGGGATCGCCCGCGACATCGTTGCCCGCTTACGCCCGCCACCGGATCGTGCGCCACCGATCGCGCCACGCGCGCCTTTCTACGATCCCGCCGAACTGTACGGCGTGATCCCAGCGAGTCTGCGCAAACCCTACGATGCGCGCGAGATCATCGCGCGAATCGTCGATGCGTCGGAATTCTCCGAATTCAAGGCGCTGTATGGCACGACGCTGGTCACCGGTTTTGCACACCTCGGCGGCTACCCGGTGGGCATTGTGGCCAACAACGGTGTGCTGTTCTCCGAGAGCGCCCTCAAGGGTGCGCACTTCGTACAACTGTGTGCGCGAGAAAAAATCCCGTTGCTGTTCTTGCAGAACATCACGGGCTTCATGGTGGGCCGACGCGCTGAAGCCGGCGGCATTGCGCGCGATGGCGCGAAAATGGTCACCGCCGTGGCCGCAGCACAAGTGCCGAAACTGACGCTGATCGTGGGCGGTAGCTACGGCGCGGGCAATTACGCGATGTGCGGCCGTGCCTACGGGCCCCGCTTGCTGTTTCAATGGCCGAACGCACGGACCTCGGTGATGGGGGGCGAGCAGGCCGCAACGGTACTGGCCACAATCCGCCGCGACCAGGCACTTGCCGCCGGGCGCACCTGGTCGCTCGAGGACGAACAAGCCTTCATGGATCCCATCCGCACCCAATACGAGACGCAGGGGCATCCGTACTACGCTAGTGCCCGGCTGTGGGACGACGGCGTGATCGACCCGATCGATACGCGCCGCGTCCTCACTCTTGCGCTTGCCACGGTGCGCAATGCGCCCATTGCCGAGACCCGTTACGGCATCTTTAGGATGTAACCGATGGAACAGAATCTCCTGGAATCCGAGCCCCTACCTGGCATCGTGCAACTGACCTTAAACCGGCCTCAGGCACGCAACGCGCTCGATATGGACTTGATCACGACGCTGTCGGCGGCGATCGCGCGCCACAGCGTGCGGGCTGCGACCCGGGTGATCGTGATCCGAGCCAGTGGTACCGCGTTCTGTGCCGGTGCGGACCTGAACGCGATGCGCGCATTAGGCCAAGGGCCACTCGATCTGAATATTGCGGATGCTGAACGGCTCGCGACCCTGCTGCTGGCGCTGCGTCGCAGCCCCAAGCCCACCGTGGCCGTGGTGCAGGGTCCGGCATTTGGCGGTGGGGCCGGTTTGGTGAGTGCCTGCGATGTGGCGATCGGCGCTGAGGCGGCGCTGTTTTGTTTTCCTGAAGTGCGACTCGGCATCGTGCCGGCGATCGTCGCGCCTTATGTCATTGCGGCGATGGGCCTGCGCCAAGCGCGCCGCTATTTCCTCTCCGGTGAGACCTTAGGCGCGGAACGCGCGTGCGCCCTCGGTCTGCTGCATGCGGTGGTGCCCGGCGCGCAACTCGATGACGAAGCGCTGCGAATCGCAGGCGAACTGGCCACGGGCGGCCCCGAAGCGCTCGCCAACGCCAAAGAACTATTCGATGCGGTGGCGGGTCGGCACCCGGATGAGACCCTCGGCCACGCGCTGGCAGCGCGCCTGGCCACGTTGCGGGCGAGTGCCGAGGCGCAGGAGGGGCTAACCGCCAGACTCGCGCGCCGCACCCCAGGATGGATGCGCTGATGTTCAAGAGACTACTGATCGCGAACCGTGGCGAAATAGCGGTGCGGGTATTGCGCACGGCACAGCGCCTCGGTATCCACACGATTGCGGTGTACTCCGATGCCGACGTCGATGCCGCCCATGTGCGCCTCGCGGACGAGGCCTGGCATCTCGGCCCCGCAGCGCCGCGGGAGAGCTATCTGAATGCGGCGAGGCTACTGGAGATTGCGCACCGCAGCGGCGCGGACGCGATCCACCCCGGCTATGGCTTTCTCTCCGAGCGCGCGGAATTTGCAGCCGCCTGCGCTGCAGCGGGTGTGGTGTTTGTGGGCCCCCCGGCGTCCGCGATGGCGGCGATGGGCTCCAAGAGCGCGGCCAAGGCCGCCATGCAGCGCGCCGGTGTGCCCGTACTGCCGGGCTACCACGGTAGCGATCAGTCGCCTAAGCGCCTGCTCGATGAAGGCAAAAGGATTGGCTTTCCACTGATCATCAAGCCGAGCGGTGGTGGTGGCGGTAAGGGGATGCAAATTGTCTACGCCGAAGCAGAACTTGCCGCGGCGCTGGCGAGCGCGACCCGCATCGCCACCAGCGCATTCGGCGATTCGATGCTGCTGTTGGAGCGTTATCTGCCAGCGCCACGCCATGTCGAGGTGCAGTTGCTCGCGGATGCCAACGGAACCGTGCGTTGCCTCGCCACCCGCGACTGTTCCGTCCAACGGCGGCATCAAAAATTGATCGAGGAAGCGCCAGCGCCTCACCTCGCCGCCGATGTGCGGGCCCGCCTCCATGCGGCAGGGTGCGCAGTCGCGCGCGCGGTGGATTACCAAAATGCCGGGACGGTCGAGTTCCTCTACGCCGACGGCGCGTTCTGGTTCATGGAAATGAACACCCGGCTGCAGGTGGAACACACGGTGACGGAGGAAGTGCTCGGACTCGACCTGGTCGAGTGGCAACTGCGGATCGCTGCCGGGGAGTCGCTGCCGGTGGCGACTGATGACCCGATGCCCTGCGGCCATGCGATCGAAGTCCGTATCTGTGCCGAGGATGCTGCCGCCGGCTTCGTGCCCAGCGCCGGCCGCCTCCGTCACGTGCGCTGGCCGACGGGCATTCCGGGCGTACGCGTCGATGCCGGTTTCGAGACCGGCGATACCGTCTCGCCAACCTACGATTCGCTGCTCGGTAAAATAATCGCGCGCGGCAACTCCCGCGCCGAGGCCATCGCCACGCTGCGCCGCGCCTTGGCGACGCTGCGCATCGTGGGTGTTGAGACCAATGCCGGGTGGTTAGCCGCCGCGCTCGCCCTGCCGGCGTTTGCGGACGCGGCGCCAACGACGCGCTTCGTCGCGGACCATGGCGCTGCGCTGGCCACGGTGACGTTGCCAAGCGCGCTGGAACTGTCCTTGGCCGCTCTGGCGTTCGTCGAGCGCGCCGCGCCGCCCGGCCACTCGCCCTGGGCACAGCGCGATGCATTTCGGGTGGGGCTACCGCACCGCCAGTCCCTGACGCTGCACGCGGCTGGAACCGAGTACGTGCTGCGCATCGAGCGTGTCGGCGCTGATTGGCGCGTCGAGGTCGGCGGGGAGACCCTCGTCATGCGCGCGCACACCGCGCACGGACGTTTGATCGCCGTGGTCAACGGCTGCCGTGTCGAACACGATGCCCTCATAGACGGGACAACGCTGTCGCTTTGGCGCGGGGCGACCCGACTCCACTTCGAACGCATAGATGCCTGTCGTGCGCAGTTGACGGCCAGCGTGCATGCGGGCGAACTCATTGCCCGCTTGCCAGGCACTGTCGTCTCGGTCGGGGTGGCGGTCGGTGATCAGGTCGCCGCCGGCGCGACGATGATGGTGATTGAGGCGATGAAAATGGAACATGCGGTTGTCGCCCCGTACGCGGGCTGCGTGAGCGCTATCCACTACCGGAGTGGCGATCGCGTCACGGAAGGCGCGCGGCTCGTCGAGGTCCTGCCGGTGGAAGACGCCGCCGCTGCGAATTGCACTGTGCGAGCGTGAGACGGCGTGCGCGGGATCGGTTAATGCGCTCTTGCGATCGCGGCAAGCGACCGTGGACGGGACCTTAGACGCGGTCCAAACCGTGCGGCCTAGCCTGCGTGGCCAGAGGCTGCAGGCAGCGTGCATCGTCGAGGAGGGTCTGCGCGCGGGCCGGCAGAAGCAACCTATAGGCTGTCCTGTGCACCACAGACGCACTGCTTGCTTGGCTTGAGCTGCACGCTATTTTATGCGCAAATTGCAGAATCAAACGGCTTGGACAAACCACTCAGAGGACGAAAGACGTGAATAGATATGTGACTCTCCTGCTAGGGGCGGCGCTGATCAGTGCTCCTGCTTTTGTTAGAGCGGCGACCCCGGATGAAATCGCCAGTCTCGACAAGTCGCCGAGTCAGGTGCTCGGCCTGTATGTGTTCGGCAAGAAGGAGCAGTCCACGGACCTGCAGGCAGGGGATGAAAAAGTCTGTTTTGCCAACGCGAAGTCCGCGTCCGGTTACGATCAAGCGATGGCCAGCGCATCCGCTGCGCCCACGCCGCAGGACAAGCCCAAGGGCGGTGCCGTACGCGGGGCAGTGGGTGGGGCGGTCGTGGGTACTGCGATCGGTGCCGTGGCCGGTGATGCCGGGAAAGGCGCCAAAATTGGCGCGGTCACCGGATTGCTGGGTGGTGCGGCGCGCCAGCGCGAAGCCACCCATGCGCAAAAGGCGCAGGCGCAACAGCAGCAGCAACAAGCGAAGGCCAATGCGGTGGCTGAATTGAAGCGCGCGTTTTCTGCGTGCATGCGCGCGCGGGAATACTCGGTCGAGTAGCGGCTCTCAGGCGCTAGGGTCCACGGCGCTGCGACAGCAATCGATGGGCAATGCAGTGCGTGGGCGGTGTCGGTGCAATGACCGACACCGTCTGCAGTCGAGGCGCGCCACGGTTGATCCGGGCGCGCCCCAACGCAGCGGATCGAACGATTACTTCTCAGCGGGCTTGAATTTGAACTTCTGCCCCGCGACGGAGGCTTCGTACATCAGGCCGCCTTTGGTTACCGTGAAGATGACCATGCCCTTGTAGTAGCCCACGCTGTCGGTCGTGTGATCATCTTTGCTGCTGCCGGCGGCACTGGTCGCGCCTTGGGTGCCGGCGCTTGCGGAGGCACCGGCCGTGAGCGCAACGGCACTGACCCCGGCGTTGACTTCGTAGTTGCCGGAAACAAATTCGTCGTAGGCACGCTGGTCTTCGAAAAAGATGATCTCGCTGTAGGCTTGTCCGCCCAACTGCAATCCGATACTCAACTGATTCAAGGTGACGGACCCGGTCAACTTGCCGTTGCGATAGACGCCACCCTTGCCATGCGCCGCACCGATGCCCATGCCGCCCTTGGCAACCGTCGGGAACACCGCATAGCCGTAACTGCGGCTGAAAAAACTAGCGCTCTGCCCGGCTTCTTTGAATAGTGCGACGGTTTCTGTGTCGGTCGCCGCTAGGGCGTTTGCACCTGACAGCGTCATGGCCAGGATGCACAAGACGCGTTTCGTAAATTGCTTCATCCGTCAGTTCCCCTCTTGTATTGGAATAGTCCCCCCGTGGAGGATGCCTATCGTAATGACCCAATGTGACGGTCGCAATTGCGGCGCTCACCCCACCGATTGACACACTTCGTGCCAGCCTCTACCGTCGTCACACACCGCTAGGGAGGTCAGCACATGGTCACTAGGGATCCTCGCTTAGTCGCCCGTAGGGCCTGTGGGGTGCTGGTTCTGTGTGCAACGGTGCACGGGGCCGCGGCGGCCCCCGCGCGGTTGACCGGCACGTGGCAGGTGCGCGCGGTGGATGAGCGCAGCGTGCTCGAGCAGCCACTGCCAATCCTGGTGTTTGCGCAGCCCGGCCACATTGCCGGCTCCGCCGGCTGCAATCGCTACAGCGGAACGCTGGTAGTGCACGGTGCGACGGTGCGCCTCGGTCCGCTCGCCGTGGGCCGCATGGCCTGCGCGCCGCAGCGAATGGAGCTCGAGGCGCGCCTGTTGCGCAGCTTGCAAGGCGCCGACACGCTAATCTGGGCGGCGGATGGCAGCGGCATCCTGTCCGGACCGGAAGGCCGCAGCCTGCGCTTTGTCCAACAACCCGAGCACTTGCCCGCCGGTGGCGCGATCGCCCATCAAGGGGTGTCGCCGTCGCCTACTGCCTATCGCTGCGGCGCGGAGATTCTGAAGATCGCGTTTGAAGCCGGTGCCGCCTATGTGGGGTTGCCGGACGGTAGTCAGTGGACGCTGCCGCTGCAGGACCCCGCGCAGGCGCCGTCCGCGCGCGTCTACACGAATGGCCGCTTGACTCTGTTTCAGACGCCCGGTGCCAAGCCGCTGGTGCAGCGGGCCCACGGGCGCATGGCCCCGGAAGACTGTAGCCCCTTGCCTTAGTGCAGCCGTGCGCGTGTGGAGGCGCCGCGCTCGGCAGCGGTACGATGCGAGTGGAGATGCCGTTGGGCTGTATCCGTATCTAGTAGTGGTGCAGGCTCGTCCGTTAGCATACGTGTTGGTATGCGCGTAAAGCTCAGCAAAACACTCGTATTGATCTCGCTGCTGCTCTTTGGCCGGGCGCAGGCCGCGGTTGCCGACACGGCAGCCGACCCGATCGGTTACCAAGTACGTATCGCGGCAACGGGCAGCAATGCCTTGGACGCCGCCGTCGCTGCCACCGCAGAACTGGTCTCGTCACGAGAGACAGCGCCGGTCAGTGGATACGGGCTGATCGCGCGGGCGCGCCATGATGCCGAACGGCTCGCGGTCGTTATGGAGAGCTTCGGCTACTACCAGTCGACAGTGCGCATCACGATCAACGACCGACTGCTCGATGACTTTGCCCTACCCGAGATCCTTGCGGCGCTGCCGGTGGGGGAGGTGGCGCGGGTGGCGGTGGGCTTTGCACTCGGACCGCTGTACCACCTGCGCCAGATCGATATCGACGGCGACGTGTCAGTAACATCGCGTGCGGCGTTGCGACTGATGCCGGGCGATCCGGCAATCGCCGCGAGTGTGCTCGCCGCGCGCACCCGGCTGCTCGAGGCGCAGCAGACCGAAGGCTATGCGTTCGCTGTGGTCGATGCGCCTGTTGCCTACGAAGATCGCGCGGAACCCGTGCTCGACTTGGTCTTTAGCGTGCGCAGTGGCGCGCCGGCCCATATCGGGCTGATCCAGTACAGCGGTCTAGAGCGCGTGCAAGAACGCGCGATACGTCACCGCATCGCCCTGCATCACGGTGACCTTTACCATCCGGCGCTGGTCGAGCAGGCCCGTCGCGAACTCTTGGCCTTGGGCGTGTTCGCCACGGTCAGTGTGCAACTGGCCGAAGCGCCGGATGCGAACGGCGACGTGGCGGTTGGCTTCGCAGTGCGCGAACGACGCCAACATGCGGTAGCCGTCAACGCGGCTTACGCGACAGATCTGGGCGGGAGCGCGGGATTTTCCTGGACCGATCGGGATTTTCGGGGCACCGCCGATCAACTGGTCATCGCAGCGGCAGGCACCAACCTAGGTGGTCACGCCAGCAAGAACGTCGGTTACGACGCCAGCGCCAAATACATCACTACCGACTGGGGTCGCGCCGGGCAGACGTTGCAAGTGTCGATGGGTTTGATCCGCCAATCACTGCAAGCGTACGACCAAGAGGCGCAAACATTGGGTGTGACGGTGAGCCGGCCGTGGGGTACTGAGTGGCGTGCCAGCATGGGCATCAGCGCCGCCGAAGAGCGTGTCGTGCAGCAAGGCCGAATCGACCGGTACACGCTGATCGCGCTACCACTCGGGCTCTCGTACGATTCTACGCAGTTGGCTTCGCCGCTGGACGATCCACGCCGCGGTGCGCGCGCCTCGCTCAGTCTGGCACCCACGACCTCCTTTGGTACGCCGAATGCCAACTTCCTGGTCAGCCAGTTGAAGGCGTCTGCGTATCTCGACCTGCAGACGCTGACTGGCGCTGCGGTCGGGCGCAGCATATTGGCTGTGCGGGCATTGGCCGGCGTGGCGCAGGGTGCAGGTCAGTACAGCTTGCCGCCGGACCAGCGTTTCTATGGCGGTGGCAGCGGCACGATCCGCGGCTTTCGCTATCAGTCGGTCGGTCCGCAGTTTGCGGATGGCACACCGATCGGCGGCACGGCGATCGTGGCTGCGAGCGTGGAGTGGCGGCAACGCATCGCGGAATCGTTTGGTGCTGTCGTGTTTGCTGACATCGGGCAGGTCAGCTCCACGCTCAAGCTACTGCCCAGCGTGCTACGCACCGGCGTCGGTGTGGGTTTGCGTTACTACACGCCGATCGGCCCGCTGCGCCTGGACGTTGGGTTGCCGACCCATCGCAGTGCGGGTACCGATGCCTTTCAGGTCTATATTGGCCTCGGACAGGCGTTCTGATGCGTCGCGTCCTATACCTGAGCGCTGGGCTGCTCGCGACGCTGGGGGCGTTGCTCGGCCTTGCGCTCGGCACACTCTGGATCGCCGGCCACAGCGATCGTGGCCGCGCGATGCTGGAGCGGTTGGCAGCGCATTGGTCGCACGGCCAGGTGCGCATTGCGGGTTTGGCCGGCGCGTTCCCCGCACAACTGACCTTGCAGCGCTTGGAATTGCGCGATGCGAACGGCCTGTGGCTGCGTGCTGAGCAGCTGACGGTAGGTTGGCACCCCTCGGCACTGTTGCTGGGCCGGCTGCAGATCGATGTCGTTGCTGTGCAGCAACTGCGGCTGTGGCGATTGCCTGCGCTGGCGCCGTCGGATGACCACGCTTGGATTCCGCAGATCCGCGTGCGCAGCGCGGTGGTCCGCCAGTTGCGGCTCGGTGCGGCGGAGGATGCGCCGACCCTTGCGTTTACTGCGCAAGCGGACTGGCATGGGCTCACCGACACCCACGGCGTGCTGCTGGCGCGCGATGACGCCGATCAGCGCCATTACAGTGCCGATTGGCGCGCCGATGGGGAGCGCGTTGGCGCGACGGTGCAACTGCGCGAGCCGGCGCAGGGTCCCTTGCAGCGGCTGTTGACGCTGCCGGGTCTGGGCGCTCTTGCCGCCGACCTGCAATTGGCCGGCCCGCGCGTTGCTGCCCGGCTCGATTTCATCGTCAACGCGGGGGCCATGCACGGCAGTGTGCGCGGACAGGTAGATCTGGTGAACCCTGCGGCCGATCTGCAGTACGCGCTTGCGGCGGGGGCCATGGCGCCGCGCGCGGACCTCCGATGGCAGAACTTCGATATGCACGGGCGTTGGCAGGGCGCACTCGCGCAGGCCGAGGCCGAAGGTGTCTTGACCGTCGCGCAACTGCGCTTGCCTGGTGCGCTCAGCGTCGGTGCGCTGACCGCACAACTGGGTGGCCATCGCGGTCGCTTGTACGCCACCGCGCAGTTGCAGGATCTGACCCTCCCCGGCCCCACTCCGGCGCTGTTCGGCGGCGACCCATTGCGTATTGCGGCGGCGATTCATTTCGACGAGACCGCCAGGCCTCTTGCGGTGGACGTGTCGCACCCGTTGCTGTCGCTGCACCTGCAGGCGACCCACGACCCACACGCCACGCGGTCGGACCTCACGCTCAGCGGCCGCTTATCGGATCTGGCGCCACTGGGTCGTCTGCTGGGTGCGGATGTCGGCGGTTCGGCGACGCTCGAAGCGCAGGTCCACGGTGACGGGGCACGGCAGACGTTTACCGCTGCTTTCAGTCCCCGCCTGACCGCTGGGGAGGCGCGCTGGCGCGCCCTGCTGGGCCCACGCAGCGAATGGCGTGCGACCGGTAGTTGGGATCGGGCGCGACTGACGTTACAGCGCCTCACGCTCTCCGGTGGTCCGTTGTCGGCGCGCCTTGACGGGGCGTTGGCCCGTGCGGACGGTCCGCTCGCGCTGCGCTTTCAGTTGCAGATTGCCGATGCCACCGTGCTGTCACCGGCCCTTGCAGGGGGCGTCCAGCTTGCCGGGACGCTCCGCGGCCCGCGCCGCGCCTTAGCGCTGGATGCACGTCTTGCGACCCGACTGTCGGTGCGCGGAGCCCCTGCTGAGGCGCTGGGGGCTGAGTTGCATGCGCAGGGATTGCCAGCTGCGCCGCGCGGTCAGTTGCAAGTGGACGGATCGCTCGAAGGCGCACCGCTGACCTTTGTGGCGAGCGTGCAGCGTGAGGCGGATGCTGCGGTCCATTGGCATGTCTCCCGCGCGCATTGGAAGAGTGTGCACGCTGCCGGCGATGGGGTCGCCGGCAACGCCGCGGTCGGCGCACTGCATCTGCGCATCACGGACCTTGCTGATCTACAACCACTGCTAGGGGTTACGCTGGCGGGGAGCCTCAGGGCTGATCTGACGATCGATCCTACGCATCCCCAAGCGCCGCTGCGCTTTGCACTCGAGAGCCCGCATTTTGCGGCCGGTGGGCACAACGGCGTACTGCACATCTCCGGTCGTGGTGCCGCGGCGCATCTCGCGCTCGATGCGGACCTGGCGCTGTCGTCGGTGCTGGGACTGCCGGCGCAAGTATCGGCTTCGGGCGTGTTGGATGCGGTGGGTCGCTCGCTGCAAGTGCTGGATGCGCAGGCGACGCTCGGTGCGCTCACACTCGCCACAGAAGGACCGCTGCGGTTGTTTGACGACGACGGTTGGCGGATGGAACATTTGCAACTCCGCGCCGGCAAGGCCACGCTGCGCGCGGAGGGCCGGCTCTCGCCTGCGCTGGATCTGCAGGTCGATTTGCAGCAACTGGATGCCGCGATTCTCAATGCGTTGCTGCCCGAGAGTGTCAGCGCTGTGCGCGTGGATGGGCGGCTGTCCTTGCAGGGTAGCCTGAACCGGCCGCGCGGCGAGTTCGCATTGGATGCCAAGGACCTGCAGTTCGGCGGTGAAGCGGGTCGGGCGCTACCGCCTCTTGGTCTGCAGTTGACGGGCCAGTTGCAGGAGGAACGGATGCATGTCGAGGGCCACCTCTCGCAGCGGCAGATACCGCTGCTCGCGGTCACCGGTGAGGCCCCGCTAGAGGCGGCCGGCGCGTTCGACTTGGTCGCGCAGGGGGCCTTTGGCCTCGAGTGGCTCAACCCGCTGTTTCAAGCACGCGGGCAACAGGTGAGCGGTGCGTTGCGGGTTGACGCCGCGCTGGTCGGTACGCCGGGCGCGCCGCGCCTGCAGGGCACCCTCGGGCTGAGCGCTGCCAGCTTCCGTGATTTTCGCCATGGCGTGCACATTGATCACATGAATGCGCAGATCGATGCCCACGACACACAACTGCAGATCCGTACCTTCAGCGGGCGGGCAATCTCCGGCAGCCTTGCGCTGACCGGCACGCTCGGGCTGCTACAGCCGGACTTGCCGGTCGATCTGCGCTTGTTGGCGCGCGACGCGCAGCCGGCTGCAACCGGTCTGCTTAACAGCCATGTAGATGCGGAACTGGCGTTGCGTGGTTTTGTACGCGGCCCGATGACGCTGGCCGGCGCGGTGCACTTGCACCGTACGCAGATCACCTTGCCCAAGGGTCTCCCCGTCGACGTCGCCGTGTTGGACGTGCGTCGCCGCGGCCGAGCGCCGCCGCCGGTTGTGACGCGTACCTATCCGCTTGGTCTTGACGTGCAGATCGATGCGCCGCAGGAAATACTGATCACGGGCCGGGGGCTGGATGCGGAACTCGGTGGCCAACTGCGCCTCACTGGGACGACTGCAGCGCCGGTCACGGTGGGTGGATTTGATCTGTTGCGCGGCAGTTTTACGCTCGCGGGTAGTCAGCTGGCCTTCACCTCGGGACGCATTGGGTTCGAAGGCATGGGCCTTGACAACAAGATCAACCCGAGCTTGGACTTTACGGCACAGACGCTCGCGGCGGGGGTGACCACGACGGTGCATGTGGCAGGATTTGTGGACGCGCCGCGCTTCGAATTCTCGAGTACTCCGAGCCTGCCGCAGGATGAGATCTTGGCGCGCTTGTTCTTTGGTGAGAGCGCCGCGCAAATGAGCGCTTTGCAAGTTGCGCAGATAGCCGCGGCGTTGGCTACCCTCAGTGGCGTCGGCGCGGGTGTGTCAAGCTTCAATCCGCTCAATACGCTGCAGCGGGCGCTGCGTCTGGATCGCCTCACTATCGGCACGAGTGGTAACGCCGCCACCGCACCGAGTGCAGCTACCGGCAACGCGCTCGGCGCCACCATCGGCGCCGGACGCTATGTGGGCAAGCATGTGTATGTGGAGGTCGAGCAGAGCACCACGGGCTCGACCCAGGTGCAGGTCGATGTCGATCTGACCCAGAGATTGAAGTTGCGCACCAAGCTCGGCAACGGCTATGCGATTACGCAGGGCACAACACCGGAGAATAATCCCGATGGCAGTATCGGACTGTCGTACCAGTTCGAGTACTGATCGGTCGTGCGGCCGCTAGGCACGGCCGACTAGCGCCGGGCCGCGAAGGGCGCCTGCCGTAGACGATCAGTGCCAGCTTTCCCGCGGCGCAATCAGCGCTTGGTCGCCCCTGTCCATGCGGATCAGTCCGAAGCGCGGCGATGCGAGATCGACAATCATATAATACGTGCAGGCCATGACGGCCGCCTACAGCAACATGCCGAAGGTGCCGCGCTCGTCTGGATCTGGGTCGCGACCACCCGCGTCTTGGTGATATCGAGCATCTCGTTCAGCGCGGGCGGTAGTAGTAGGGCAGCTTGTAGAGAGCCCCCGGTGGCCCCTCACGCGCAACGTACGGGGTCCACACGTGTACTTAGCAAGTAGAACGCAATGTGACGGGATCCTGTAGGCCTAAACCTGTCAGCATTGGCAGGGCGAATTGGCCGGGAAATGAGGCGTGGCGAGAGTGCGGTGTTGCATTCGGCGCGCGCGGTGCGCACCCCGGCAAGACCAGTACGCAGCTGATGCCACTGCCGGGCTATTCCACGGGCCTACTCGTTCCGCTACAATTTGCCGACCGAGCGAAAATCACGAAATTTCGGGGGGATCTGTGCTGAAAGAGCTGCGCAAGTATTTTGGCCTGCTGGCGCTTGCAGGTGGCGGTATCGCCGCTGCAGGGAGCCCGGTAGACACGGTATATACCGGCGGTCACATCTTGACCCTAGAGGGCGATAAGCCCACCTACGTGCAAGCGCTTGCGGTGCGTAAGGGCAAGATCGCCTACGCAGGCTCGCGTGCGGGTGCCGACGCACTCAAGGGCCCGGCGACCCGCGTCGTGAATCTGCATGGCAAGACCTTGCTACCTGGATTCATTGATGCGCACAGCCACCTACTGAACTACGCCGATTCCTTGGTACAGGCCGACCTGAGTCCGCCGCCGAATGGCACGGTCGCCTCCATCGCACAGGTGCTCGCTAAGTTGCATGCACTGAAAACGCAGATGCAGGCGGATGACACGACGTGGCTCATCGGGCAAGGCTACGATCAGGATGGTCTTGCCGAGAAGCGGCACCCGACGGCCGCAGATCTTGATGCGGAGTTCCCCACCAATCCGGTCATCCTCGTACACGGCTCCGGTCATATGCTGGTGGCGAACTCTGCCGCGCTGAAGGCTGCAGGAATCACTGCCGACACGCCCGATCCCGAGGGCGGGACGATCATTCGAATCCCTGGGTCGCGCCAACCCGAGGGATTGATCCAAGAAAAAGGCATGTTCGCATTCATTGGCTTTCTGAAGGGGGCGCGCGACCCCAAGCTCGAGGACAACCTGATCCGTCGGGCGGTCGAGTATTACCAGAGCTTTGGCATCACAACGGCGGCCGAGCATCTGCTGGTGGGGGAGAAACTGCCCGTGCTTGAGCACGCCGCCCGCGCCGGACTATTGACCATTGATGTGGTTGCTTTGCCTGCTTACACAATCGCCAAGGACGTGATTGGGACGGGACGCATCCAATGGAACGTGTATGCGAATCGTCTGAAATTCCAAGGTCTGAAGATCGCAGTAGACGGCTCACCGCAGGGTAAGACCGCGTTCCTCACCGAGCCGTACCTGACGCCGGTGCCTGGTTGTACGGAGCACTGCGTGGGTTTTCCGGCGATGAGCCAGGACGAGGTCAATCAACTGGTCCTGCTGGCCTATCGCAACAACATCCAGCTGTACTCACACTGCAATGGCGATGCCGCGATCGATATGATGATCAAAGGCCACCAATATGCCGAGGCACAACTGGGCGAGGACAACCACAACCGGCGCACGGTGATCATTCATTCGCAGATCATGCGCTCGGACCAACTAGAGGCCTACCGCACCAACGGGTTACTGCCTAGTTTTTTCACCAACCATGTGTACTACATGGGCGACGTGCATTTGCGCAATTTGGGACCCGACCGAGCCGGTTACCTCAGCCCCATGAACAGTGCACTGCACATGGGCCTGCGGGCGACCAATCACACCGATACGGTGGTGACGCCGCTGGACCCGTTGTTCCTACTGTGGACGGCGGTCAATCGCGTCACCAGTTCCGGAGTGTTGCTTGGCGCCGCGGAGCGCGTCAGTCCCTACGACGGGCTGCGGGCAATGACCTCGAATGGCGCCTATGAGTACTTCGAAGAAAAATCCAAGGGCACGTTGGCGGCAGGAAAACTCGCCGATTTCGTGATTCTTGACCGCAATCCGCTCACCGTCGACCCGATGGCGATCAAGGACATCAAAGTGGTCGAGACCATCAAGGAGGGCCGTACGGTCTATCGGGCGCCGTAAGGCGGGGCACTCTGACCGCCTTACCAACGTGGGCCGCGGTAGTGCGTCCTGCGTCTCGGGGCAATAACGATAAAACGTGCTGCTTGCTGGGGTGTCTTGCGCGATTTTTCGCGCCCGGTCGACCATCCCGTAGAGAAAAAACGGAATCATTGTTCGCGTTCTTGCCGGTAGGTGTTCTCGGGTCGTGCGTCGATTGGCAAGGACAGCGGTTAGGCGGTCGTAATCCACGGTCCGTTTCGCTGCAGAGCGCTGTTGGCCCTTGATGCCAAAAACGGCTTGGCGAGGTGATGGAAGCCGCGCAGCGTCAGCCTGTCAGCATCACGCGAAATGGTCGGCCCTCCGTGGTGATGATTTCTGCCGAGAGCTACGCCGGTCGGTAGCGCATGACGCGCGAGCACCTGCGTCAGACCATGCAGCGGGCCGGCGATCTGCTCGAGCTGGTTGTGCATGAAGGCATTCGCATTCTCACGCCAGCTCAGTGTCGCCAACGCTTACTTCAGTCGGAAGCATAAGCGCAGGTGAGAAAGGCCCGTCTGGAACTTCGTGCGCTTGCAGAGGGTGGGAGCGCCGTGGTTTGGATCAGTAATCGGACCGATACGAGTCCGATAACTGACGTGTACGCCGGTAGCTAAGAGCAATAGCCCTTGTACTACCAAAAGCCGCGCTCGATCGGTGTCAACATCACGAAGCACTTCTGACGACTGACCTCGCTCACGGTGCAACCGAGAGGCGTCTGCCCGGATGCGCAGTCCGCCGGCGACGCAACCGGTTGCGCAGCGCTGCCTAGAGCGGTGCCTCGGGCAGGTCGTGCGATACTAAAAAACAGAAGCACGCACACTCTAGGTGAGTCCGTTGCACGGACTGGTTGACGAACGAATAGGATAACGACATGACCATATTGACGGGCAGGGTGCCCTTGGGTCGCAGCGGCTTGCACGTCTCCCCACTCGGCTTTGGCATGTGGCGCATGGGGGGTGATGACCTCGATGCGACGCTCGCTACGATTGACGCCGCGCTTGCGTCCGGGCTGACGCTGTTCGATACGGCGGATATCTATGGTCTGGGCACAAGCAGTGGGTTTGGCGGCGCGGAGCGTCTCTTCGGTCGGGTGCTGAAGGCCCGTCCGGCGCTGCGAGATCAAATCATACTGGCGACCAAGGGTGGGATCACGCCGCCCGTTCCTTACGATTCGTCCGCCCCCTATCTGGTGCGCGCTTGTGAAGCGTCCCTGATCCGCCTTGGCGTTAACGTGATCGATCTATATCAAATCCATCGCCCTGATCATCTGACGCATCCCGCGGAAGTTGCAGCGGCGCTGGAGCGCTTGCATCGCGATGGCAAAGTGCGCGCGGTGGGCGTGTCTAATTACACGGTGGCGCAGACGCGGGCACTGCTTGCGCATTTGACGCTGCCGTTGGCATCAGTCCAACCGGAGTACTCGCCGCTGTGCGTCGATCCGTTGCAGGACGGCACACTGGATTTGGCAATGGAACAGAATGTGGCGGTCCTTGCGTGGTCGCCACTCGCTGGCGGTCGGCTGATGCGTACAGGCTCTACCGTTCGCGAGGGCGCGGTGATTGCGGTGTTGGATGCCTTGGCGACTGAGTATGGTGTCTCGCGCGGGGCCGTCACCGCGGCGTGGGTCATGGCCCATCCCAGTCGTCCGGTGCCGTTGATGGGTAGTCAGTCGCCGAAACGCCTGCGCGACGTGTCGTCAGCCACTGGCCTGCATCTGACGCGGACGCAGTGGTATGCGGTACTTGTCGCTGCGCGCGGCGCACCCATGCCCTGATCAGGCGGCTGGTGCGGTCTCCCGTCCCGGATTGATGAACAGCCACAGCAAAGCCCCGACGACGGCGAACACGGTGCCGGTGATGAAGGCCGCATCCCAGCCGCCTCGCCCCGACAACCAACCAACGACCGGACCGGCAATAATGCCGCCGCCATTCCCAAAGGTATTGAGGACGCCGGTCGCGGCGCCGGTATCGGCGCGGGCGACGCGCATGGTCGCGGCCCAGTAGGGGCCCTCGTTCAATTCCACCGCGAGAAAGGCGATGGTCAGCGCCAGCACCGCGACGTAGGTGGTGGACACATGAATGGTGACCAGCAGCAATAGGCCCGCGATCGGCATCGTCACGAGTGGAATCAGCCGCAAGCCCCAGCGCGGCCCAAACCACCGGGTGAAGCGATCACCGAACTCACCGCCGAGCGCTGCGCCCACGGCCGCCCCGATCCACGGCAGCGCGCCGGCAAGCCCACTTTCCAGTCCCTCTAAATGCCGCACTTCACGCAAGTAGATGAACGACCAGGACGAGATCAAATAGAACACATAGTTCATGCACAGATAGGACACGGCCAGACGAATCACGTCGCGGTCCGAGGCAATCGCCCACAACCGGACCAGCGTGAGCGGCGGGGGCGGTGCCGGTGGCGGCGGCAGTTCGTCGATTTCTGCTTGGGTGACTTTCGGATGTTCGTGCGGGGTGTTGCGGGCGTAGCGTAGCCACGCCACGGTGAGCACCAAGCTCGGAACCGTGAGCCACAACAGCGCCCCTTGCCAACCGTAGCGACCTTGCAGCGACATAATGAGCGGCGGTGCGATCATGCCGCCAAGATTCATGCCGGTCGAAATCGTGCCGTTGATGAACGACCAGCGATTCTCAGGAAACCACACCTGGCCGACGGCAGCGACGAGTGGGAATACCGGGCCTTGCGAGGCGCCGAGCAGGCCTTGCGCCAACACCAAAGCCACAAACAGGCCCGCGCCCGTAAATAAATACGGCGCCACAGGAATGCCGATCAACGCCAACATGCCGATGATGCCGACGCCGGCGTAGGTGGCGCGCGCCCCGAAGCGCCGGCCGAAGGTGGCGCCGGGGATCTGGCAGATCAGGTAGGTCAGTGGGAACGTGCCGAGCAAGAGCCCAATCTGAAAGTGTGTGAGCTGCAGCGCCGGCATCATCGCCTCGGCCGCCACCGAGACACCGGTGCGCTGCAGATAGCTGAGCAGTGCGAACGCGCACAGGTAGAGGAACATCCACCACCGAATGCGTATCGGTCCGCGCTGTGCTGTCATTGCCCTGTCTCCCCGCGCCCGCGGCGCCGTTGCTGCTGTGGCGGTTAACCTCGCAGGCGCGCCCCACTCGGATCATACGGTGGCGTGGCGAGGTGTTGCGCACAAATCGGCGTGCCGATCAAATCGATGGACAGCGGCGCACCGGAATCGAGCGCGGCGCGCTCCACATACGCCAGTGCCAGACTGCGGCCAATGTGGTGGCCGTAGGCGCCGGAGGTGACATAGCCGACCCGCTGGCCATCGGCACGGACCGGTTCGTAGCCGTTGACGTCGGCATCCACACCGTCCATCGCCAGCAGTACCAGTTGATCAGCGGGCGGGGCCTCTCGATCCTGCAGTGCCGCGTCGCGGCCGATGAAGCCGGGCTTGTTGTAATCGACATAGCGCGACAGGCCGCATTGGCTCGGCGTATTCGAGGCGGAGAACTCGCACGACCAGATGCCGTAGCCTTTCTCCAGCCGCAGACAGTCTTGCGCCCGCATGCCCACGGGCCGCAGGCCGTGTTCGCGCCCGCGTGTGGTCAGTTCGTGCCAGAGACCGCGCAAGGCGGCCGCGCGGACATTGATCTCGTAGCCGAGTTCGCCGGTGAGCGACAGGCGTGCCACCACCGCATCCGCGAGGCCCACTTGGCAACGCTGCGCTGCCATAAACGGCAGCGCGGCATCGGATAGATCGTCGGGTACCAGACGCGACAGTAAGTCACGCGAGGCCGGTCCCGACAAGGATAGGCCCATCCACGCATCCGAGAGGTTGTGCAAGGAGACGCCGGACGCGGGCAGGTGCTCACGGAACCAGCGCAGGTGCCACTCCTGCAGGTAGTACGAGCCCACAATCCAGTAGTGATCGGGCGCCAGACACGTAACCGATAGGTCGCCGAGCAACTTGCCGGAGTGCGCGAGCATCGGCGCCAAGCGCACGCGCCCGGTCTCTGGCAAACGGCTCGCCAACAAGTGGTCGAGATAGCCTTTGGCGCCAGGCCCGCGGACTTCGTAGCGCGCATAGACGCCCGTATCAATCAGGCCGCAGGCATCGCGGGTCGCGCGCACTTCTTCGGCGATGAACTGATGCGCCGCCGAGCGGCGCAAGGTGGGCTTGTCGACGAAGTCCGGTGCGTTGGGTGCGTAGTACTGCGGACTTTCCATGCCCCAGACGACGCCAAAGCGGGCCCCGGCGGCAGACTGTGCGTCATAGGCGGGCGTGGTGCGTAGGGGTCGTCCGGCCGGCAGTTCCTCATTGGGATACGCCATTACAAAGCGCCGCTCATAGAACTGGCGCGTGGTGTCGAGCAGGTAGCGCGTGTTCGACGCATAGGCGCCGTAGCGGGCGACATCCATGCCAAAGATATCGCTGCCCGGATCGCCGTCGACCATCCAGTTCGAGAGCACAAGGCCGATCGCGCCACCTTGGGAGAAGCCGCTCATGCAACCGCAGGCGGTCCAGTAATTCTTCAGCCCCGGGACCGGACCGACCAGTGGGTTGCCATCGGGCGTGAAGGTGAAGGCGCCATTGACCCAGCGGCGGATTCCTGCCCGCTCAAGGGTGGGGAAGCGTTGAAAGCCGATGCTCAGTTCCGGTGCGATGCGGTCGATCTCTTCGGGGATGAGATCCATGCCGTAATCCCACGGCGCCCCTTCGGTGTGCCAATGGCGTGGGTCGCGCTCGTACACGCCGAGCAGTACACCCTTCTTTTCTTGCTGCAGGTAGGTGAAGCCTTCGAGGTCCGTGACACACGGCATCTCATGGTCCATGGCCATCAGTTCCGGCAAGGATTCCGTGATCAGGTAGTGATGCTGCATGGGGGTCAGCGGCAGATCCAAGCCCGCCATCCGGCCGACGCGGCGGGCCCAGAGGCCGGCGGCGTTGACCACGTGTTCGGCCTCGACGGTGCCTTGCTCGGTGTCGACCCGCCAGTGGCCGTTCGGTAGTGGGGTCAGCGCCAATACCCGGTTACGCAAAATCACTTCCGCGCCACGCTTTTTGGCCGCCAGAGCGAAGGCGTGCGTCGTGCCGTGCGGATCGACCGCTCCCTCGTGCGGATCGAACAGGCCGCCGAGCAGTCCCTCGGGGCTGACGATCGGGCATTCGGCGACGATTTCTTCGGGCGTGGCGATCCGGGCGTGGATGCCGAGTGTTTCGTAGACCGAACACTCGCCCCGCAACCACTCCCAACGCTCTGGGGTGCTGGCGAGCATGTAACCGCCGGGCATGTGCAGGCCCACGCTCTGGCCACTCTCCGCTTCGATCTGCTGGTACAGAGAAATCGTGTAGGCCTGCAACGCCGCGATGTTTGGGTCGTCATTAATCGAATGGAAGCCGGCGGCGGCATGCCAGGTGGAACCGGCGGTGAGCTCGGCGCGCTCGATCAGGGCGATATCGGTCCAACCGCGCTTGGCCAGGTGATACAGCACACTCGTACCGACAATGCCGCCGCCGATGACGACGACGCGATAATGCGACTTCATTATTCTTCCTCCACGCGATCGCCGAGCACGGCGCGACGCCGTGCCATGAAATCTAACAAAGCTTCGTTGATGCCGGGGTCCAGTCCCGGGTCGACATAGTCCCCCAGCATGCGCTTCCAGACGGTATTGGCGCGCTGTTCGGCCGTCAGGGCGCCTTCTTGGGACCATTGCTCGTACGAGGTGTAGTCGGCAATGCTCGATTGGTGAAAGGCAGTTTCAAAATTCGCCTGCGTATGCGCGCAGCCGAGGAAGTGCCCACCCGGGCCGACTTCGCGCAGGGCGTCCATCGCCTGGCCGCGCTCGGACACATCCAGTCCGCCGGCGAGCGCTTGCATCATCGCCAACTGATCGACGTCCATCGCAAACTTCTCGTAGGACGCGACGAGGCCGCCCTCGAGCCAACCGGCAGCATGGGTCACCAGGTTCACCCCGGCAAGCAGGGTGGGCAGCAGCGTGTGCGCGCTCTCATAGGCCGCTTGGGCGTCGGCCACTTTCGCACTACACAAGGACCCGCCGCTACGTACCGGGACACCGAGCCGTCGCGCCAACTGTGCGGTCGCAAAGATCATTTGGGTGGCCTCGGCCGTGCCGAAGGTCGGCGCGCCGGTGCGCATGGAGACCGCACCGACGAAGGAACCCATGATGACCGCGGCGCCCGGGCGCACCAACTGGGTCAAAGCCATGCCGGCCAGACACTCGGCGAGTAACTCCGCGATGCAACCGGCTGGGGTGACGGGGCCCATGGCGCCGGCGAGGACGGCCGGCACGATGATCACGCCTTGGTTGTGCGCGCAGAAGGCGCGTAGCGCGCCGAGCATCCGACCGTCGAAGGTCAGCGGCGAGTTGGAGTTGATGTTGCCGAGCATCACGGGCCCTTGCGCCACGGTCTCGGCGCCGAAGACCAACTCCGCCATGCGAATCGCATCGAGTGCATGGCCTGGGGTTTCCGGGGTGCCCTCGCACGCCATGTCGGTATGGCGGAAGTACGCGTATTGGGTGTCGAGGTGGCGTTTGCCCTCGGCAATATCCATCGGTTCGACCGCGCAACCGCCGGCAAAGTGGATCGCCGGGGCGGCATGTGCGAGCTTGATGAAGTTGGTCAGGTCTTCCAGCGTGCCGTAGCGGCGACCCCGTTCCAGGTCCGATACGAACGGGGGGCCGCCGACCGGCGAGAAGACGGTGGCGTCACCGCCAAAGCGCACCGAGCGAGCCGGGTTGCGCGCGGTCACCATAAATTCACGCGGGGCGGTCTGCAGCAGCTGGCGAGCCAGTCCGCGCGGGATGCGTACGCGCTCGCCGCTGACGTCCGCGCCCGCGCCCCGCCACAGCGCCAGACTCTCGGGGTCGCGGCGGAACTCGATGCCGACCTCTTCCAGCAGCGTTTCGGCGTTGTGCTCGATGATCTCGCATGCTTCGGTGGACATCAGTTCGACCACCGGGATGCGGCGGCGGATAAAGGGGAGTTTGGCGAGTCCCTGACGGGAGCGGGCCGCGCGGCGTGCGTCCCGAGCGTGTCCTCGCGTCGAATCGTGTTCAGCCATAAGGTTCCCCTTTTCCTCATTTATAACATTTGTTATGCGAAAGGCGGTAGCGCGCGGCGCTATAGGCTGACGCGGCGGCTGTTGTTGCGGTAAATTCCGACTAACGAGTGGGAGCCGTATGCCCAAGAAAGTCGATCATGTCCGCCGCCGCGACGAATTGGCCGCACTCGTCGTGCGGGTGGTGGAGTCCGAGGGGGCGGAAGCGGCCACGTTTCGGCGGATTGCTGACGTCGGCCAATTCAGCATGGGCGTGCTGACCCACTACTTTCGCGACAAGGACGAACTCATCGCGAGCGCCTTTGCGTGGCTGGCCCGGGATTCGTTTGCGGCGCTGGATGCGTGTTTGGCTGCGGCGGCGCCGGGGCGTGCGCGTCTTGCGGCATCGCTGTCGTTTATGGTGCCCGCGCGTGGTGAGGTCACCTATCCGGGGGTTTGGCTGGCCCTGTGGAGTGCGGCGCGCCACAATCCGGCGTTGGCGACCGTCCATAAGGCCTACTACGCGCGTTGGCGGCGGACCATCACTGCCAATCTAAGCGTAGCGCGGCGCCAAGGTGCGGTCACGGCCACCGCCTCGACCAAGGATCTGGTCGATCTGCTGGTCATGGGCATCGATGGCCTTTGGCTCGGCGTGGTGTTGGAGGCGCCCCGTTATACGCCGGTGCGGCGCCAGCGCCTGGTAACGGCACTGATCGATGCCGTGACGCGATCGTCTTGATGCCCAAAAGGACTGTTTGGCAATTCCGTGCACGCGGCGCGCAGTGTATCCTCGCCACCCGTCGGGTCCGTGACCGACTGATTCGTCTCCGACCCGAAGGACTACGTACTGTATGAAGGGTCCCATGCCCCGCTATTCGGCCTTGGCGCTGCTGCGCGCGCGCTTTCAAGGCGCACGCTACTGGAAGCCCCTGTGGACCGGTCGCACCCTCAAGGCCGCCTATGACGTGGTCGTCGTGGGCGCCGGCGGTCATGGTCTGGCGACCGCGTTCCATCTGGCCCGGGACCACGGCCTCAAAGTGGCGGTGCTGGAGCGTCGCCTGGTCGGCTACGGCAACGTCGGTCGCAATACGACGATCCTGCGCTCCAACTATCTATTGCCGGAAAACCATTATTTCTACGAAGACTCGCTGCGTCGCTGGGAGACCTTGTCGCGCGATCTCAATTACAACGTCATGTACAGCCCGCGCGGCGTGGTGGACCTGTGTCTGTCTGATGGCGACATGATCACCGCGTCGCGTCGCGGTAATGCGATGCGCTTGGCCGGGATCGACTCCGAGCTGATGGAACTGGATGCGCTGGAGCGCTTTGCGCCGGAACTCGCGCCGCGACGCAGTCGACGCTTCCCCATCGTCGGCGCCTTGGTGCAGCGGCGTGGCGGTACCGCCCGCCATGACGCGGTGGCGTGGGGCTATGCGCGGGGCGCGACCGCGCTTGGGGTTGATATCATCGAGGACTGTGAGGTCCAAGGCCTGTGCACCGAGGCGGGCGTTGCCACCGGGGTGGAGACCAGCAAGGGCTTGGTGCGGGCCAACCGAGTGGTGTTTGCGACCGCGGGGCACACCGGCATGGTGGGCGCCATGCTCGGCGTACCGCTGCCAATCGAGACGCACCTGCTGCAGGCGATGGTGACGGAGCCGATCAAGCCACTCATTAACTCCGTGCTGATCTACGTGCACCCCGGTCACGGGGAGACCTATGTGCTGCAGTCCGATCGTGGCGGTGTCGTCATGGGTGGCTATCTGGATGGTTTCCCTTCCTACACGCGCGAGGGGCAGTGGCACCGGCTTGAAGAGGTGGTGCAAGGTGCGGCGGATCTGTTGCCGGAGATCGGCGGCTTGCGCATTCTGCGCCAGTGGGCTGGTACCAACGACATGACCATGGATGGCAGCCCGATCATGGATCGGGTCAAGTATGACAATGTCTTCCTCAACGCCGGCTGGTGTTACGGTGGCTTCAAGACGATTCCGGCGTCTGGTGCTGCGTGTGCAACGCTGGTGGCTACGGGCCTTGCACCGGATATCGCGCGGGGCTTTCGTCTGTCTCGTTTTGCGACTGGCCACCTGCTTGATGAGCGTGGCGGTGGTCCCTTCCCGGTGCGTCTATGAGTCGTTTGATCTGCCCCTTCTGTGGGCCGCGTGAACTGCGTGAGTTCGAGTTTCACAAGACCTTGCCGAATGCCGGCGACACGCCTTTTGAACGGGTGTACCTGCGCGTGGATAGTCTGACGCACAGTGTCGAACACTGGCAGCACATTCAGGGCTGTCGCGCGTGGTTGCATGTTGAGCGCAACCCCTCCACGGGCGCCGTTCTCGTGATGCGCTTGGCCACCGCGCCGGGTGTGGCATGAACGCGCCCCGTCAAGGCGCACGCTTGTCGGCGACGCCGTTGCGCTTTCGCTTCGATGGCCGCGTGTATACCGGTCAGGTCGGTGACACGGCCGCTTCGGCCTTGTTGGCCGCCGGCGTGCGGGCCATGGGCCGTAGTGTAAAGTGCCGACGCTTGCGCGGGGTCATGACGGCCGGTCCCGAGGAGCCGAATGCCTTGTTTACGGTCGGTACCGCACCGGCCGTGGTGCCGAATGTGCCGGCGACACAACTCAAGCTGACCGATGGGATGGTGCTCGAGACCCAGAACCGTTGGCCGACGCTGCGCTTTGATCTGACCTCGGTGCTGCAACTGGGCAGCGCGTACTTCGGGGCGGGCTTTTATTACAAGACCTTTTTGTTGCCGAAGTGGCACTTTTGGGAAGGCATGATCCGACGGCTTGCAGGGCTTGGCAAAGCGCCCGGACGCTGTGATTTGCCGGCCCCGTCCTTGGAGCATTCGCATTGCGATGTGTTGGTAGCGGGCGCAGGACCTGCCGGTCTGGCGGCGGCGCTGGCGGCGGCACGCAATGGCGCGCGGGTGGTGCTCGCCGAGCGCGAACCGCTCGTCGGCGGCGAATTAGAATTTGAGCAGGCGCAAATTCAGGGGCGCACGTCCGCTGCATGGACTGCGGCAGCGCTGCTGGAATTGGCGCGCCTCGGCGCGCGGGTGCTAACCGATACGACACTGGTTGCGGGCAGTACCGGTGAGATGGTGTTGCACACCGAACCGGCGGGCATGCCCGGCGCGGCCCGGGTGATCAAACTCCGACCGCGGGCGTTGGTGGTCGCTACCGGTGCGGTAGAACGGATGATTGCCTTTGTCGACAACGATCGACCGGGGGTGTTTTTGCTCGGTGCCGCGGAGCGATACTGGGTGCGCTACGGCGTCGCGGTGGCACGTCGCGCGGTGCTGTTTGCAAATCACGATCGCGTGTATGTGGCGGCCGGGCGACTGGCGGCCGCAGGGATCACCATTGCAGCGATCGTGGATACGCGCGCCTCCGGCGCGCTCAGCGCCGAAGCGCAGCGCGTGGCCACCGCACTGATGGCGATGGGTACCGAGTGTCTGGCTGGCTCTGCCATCCTCGCCGCGCAGGGTCGGGTCCGGGTGACGGGCGCAACCGTGGCGTCACTCAGTGCACCCGGCGCTCGGCGCGTCATCGCCTGTGATGCGCTGTTGGTCAGTGGTGGTTGGGGTCCGGCGATCCACGCCGCCTTGCAAGAGGGCGGTAGCAAACGGTATGCGGACGCCTTGGGCGCCTTCGTCGCCACCGACGCGCCGGACTGGCGCGCCACGGCCGGCAGTGCGGATGGGGCGATGGAATTAGCCGGCGTGTTGCACAGCGGCGTGGCGGCGGGCGTGGCTGCAGCGGCCCATGCGGGCCATCGCGGCGCGATGGCCGCAACCCCAGCGGCCAGTGGCGATCCGGCACCGCAGTTGCAGCCCTTCTGGCGTTCGCCGGCTGATGAGACGGAGGAGAAACGGCAGTTCGTAGATCCGCAGAACGACGTGTCGGTCGCGGATCTGCGCACGACCTTGGCGGAAGGCTTTATCGACATCGAACATGTTAAACGCTACACGGCGCTCGGCTTTGGCACTGACCAGGCCAAGTTTGGGGGGCAGTTGGGCGCGGCCATTGTGGCGCAGTTGCGCAACGAGCCGGTGCCAGCAGTGGGCACGACGAAACTGCGTCCGCCGTTCCATCCCGTCACGGTGCGCTCAATTATCGGGCATCGTAGCGGTGCGCGCTTGCGACCCGCGCGGGTAACTCCCCTGCATGAGTGGCATGTGGCGCAGGGCGCGGTGATGGAGGCGATGGGGTTATGGATGCGACCGCGTTACTACCGCGCTAACGGCAATAACGCCACCGATGCCGGCATTGTCGAAGCAGGTAGGGTCCGCACCAAGGGTGGCATCGTCGATGGCTCGACACTCGGCAAGATCGAAGTGGTGGGGCCCGATGCGGCGGCGTTCCTCGATCACCTGTATTTGACCAAAGCCAGCACCATCAAGGTGGGCCGTTCCAAGTACATGGTGAATCTGCGTGAGGATGGCATGGTGCTCGACGATGGCATCGTCTTGCGCTTGAGCGCGGAGCGTTTTCTGCTCACGGTCAGCACCGGTCACACCGAACACATGGTGTCGCACTTTGAACACTACCGGGAGACGGAGTGGGCATCGTCTGCGCTCACACTCACCGATGTGACCGATGCCTGGGCCGTGATCGTGGTCGCCGGACCCGAGTGTCGTGCGGTCTTGGCGTCGTTGCTAGGCAATGCGTGGGCTGAGACCCTGGCGCGCTTGCGGCATATGGATTTTGCGACTGGACAGCACGAGGAACATGATCTGACCGTATTGCGTGCGAGCTTCTCGGGCGAGTTGGCGTTTGAGTTGCACTGTCGTCCGGCGATTGCGATGGCCTTATGGGCTTCGCTGGTAGGGGCGGGCCTTGCGCCTTATGGTTTGGAGGCGCTCGATATTCTGCGGTTGGAGAAGGGCTATCTCGTGTCCTCGGAGTTGAACGGTCAAACAACCCCCTATGACTTGTGCATGGACGGGATGGTGGCGCTGGGGAACCCGTGCGTAGGGCGCGACCTGTTGGATCGGCCTGCGTTCCATGAGCCGCATCGGCCGCGTCTGGTCGGTCTGCGAGCGACGGATGGGCACAGTCCTTTCTTGGGTGGTGCGCAACTGACTGAGGATGCGGTGACGGCGGTGCCGGCCGGCTACGTGACGTCTTCGGCCTACAGTCCAGCACTCGGCGAGTGGATTGGGCTGGCGTTGGTGTCGCGGGAAGTGGCCGAGGGCGGTGTGCTGTATGTGCGCGATCCGCTGCGTGGCGGCGACACGACCGTGAAGGTCGTCAGTCCGGTGCACTACGACCCGAAGTCCGATCGGATGAAGTCATGACGCTATCTTGCCGTCTCGAAGCCCGTCCAGATGGTCGCGACGTCGAGTTCGTCGCCTACACGTATCCGCCCTCAGCCGTGTTCGCCGCGCTGCCGATGGCGCCCGGTGCGGTGCTGTATGAGAGCGAAGCGCCCACCGTGCTGCACGTGGCCCCGGGGCGGTGGTTTGCGCCGGCGGCGAGTGCGGCGACACGGTCGTTGCTCTTGGCGTGTGTCGCGCACGGCGCACTGGTCGAGGTCGAGGGCAAGAGGTCTCGTCTGGACTTGTGCGGGCCGGGGGCGACGGCGGTGCTCTGTGCGGCGATTGATATTCTCGCGGTGCTCGAGGGTCGCGGGTGCGCTGCGGTGGTTCTCTTTGATTGCCCGTGTTGGGTCGCGCGCCTTGCAGACGGTTACGCGCTGTGGACGCATGCTAGTTATCGGCCGCATCTATGGGCTGAATTGCACCGTCTGACGGCGGCCTGAGATGGCCACGTCGTTGCGCGTACCGAGGCAGGCCTTGCTGGATGCCCTGCGCGCCTTTTCGATCGCTGGCCGTGAGTTGTCGTTCAAGGCGGCTGCGGATGTGCTGTTCCTAACGCCCTCGGCGATCAGTCATCGAATCCGTGATTTAGAGGAACACTTGGGTCAGCCGGTGTTCGTGCGCAAGACGCGTGCGGTGGAACTCACCGATGCGGGGCGGGCGTTGCTGGATGAGATCGATCCCTTGCTCGCTTCGCTGGATGCCGCCCTCGATCGGGCCGGCAAGCGCGCGCGCCGGCGGCTACTGCGCATCGCGGTGCCGCCGTTCATCGCGACCGATTTGCTGCTGCCGAACATCGAAAGTTTTTATGGCATGCAGCGCAAGATAGACGTCGAGATCAATAGCGCGATGGCGCGACCGAGTTTGCACTCACCGCAAGCGGACGTGTCGATCGTGATTGCGCCGGAGCCGCCGTCGGATGTGATCGCTATGAAATTGCTGACCCCGCGCTTTGTGGCTGCAACCTCCGCCGCGCTGGCGAGTGTGGCCAAAGAACTGGGTCCCCAACTGTTTGAACAGATGCGTCGGATCGTCTATCGGCATCGCTCGGATCTGTGGACCCAGTGGTTCAAGATGAGTGGAATTCCGGCACGTCGCTCCGGTTCGATCCTGCAGTTCGATACGTTTCCGGCATCCATTGCGGCCGCCGAGCGCGGGCTGGGCGTTGCGCTGGTGCCGACCTTTGTGTGCGAGCGGCGCTTGCGCCCGGGACGCGTGCAGCGCATTTCTGACGTGGAAGTAGAATCGGGCGATAACTATTACCTCGTCTTTAGGGCCGAGGATCGCGGCCGTCCAGAGGTCCGGGCGTTTGTGAGTTGGGCGCTGGCTGAACTGCGTCGTTGACCTGGATGGCTTGAAATTCTGGTTGGTCGGGCCCACTCCGGGGTGATCAGCCCCTCGGGGCGTTGCTGTAGACGCCCGTGCAGATCGAACCCGCCCCCGAGTGGTTGCCGGTCGCCACCGTGTCGACTGGGCCGATGGCCGGTGAGGTGACGCTGGTCCTGTTGGCGCTCGGTATTCCTTCTCGTACGCTGAGCGAGCCGGCGGGGCGCCACGTGGTGTGGGTCGAACCGCAGTACCGCGATGCTGCGCAAGCGGCGCTTGGCGACTATGTGCTGGAAAACCGTCCACCACCACCCCCGGCGTTACCGCGGCCGCTCGCGGTTGGGTCGATCAAAGCCCCGCTTTTGTATGTGCTCTGTGAGTTTGGGGTCGCAGTGGCGGCCAGCCGCAGTGCCTTTGGACTCAGTTGGGTGGACCGCGGTGTGCTCGAGGGGCCGGCATTTCGTAGCGGCCAGTGGTGGCGACCCATCACGGCGCTCACCTTGCACGCGGACTTTGCGCACTTGCTCGCCAATCTGGGCTTCGGCGCGTTGTTTTTAGCTCTTGCGGCACGCGTGTACGGATGGGGCGTCGCGCTATTGCTGACGCTGGTCGCGGCGGGTTGTGCGGGCCTACTGGAGGCGTTCGGGCTACCTGGGGGGACGAGTTCGCTTGGCGCCTCGACGGCCGTATTCGCCGCACTGGGTCTACTGGCGCCGGTCCGCTGGCCCGCCAGAGGTCGATTGGCCCCGTGGATGGCCCGAGCCGCTACTTTCGGTGGCGCCATCGCTTTACTCGGGCTGCTCGGTGCCGGCGATGTACATGTCGATGTGACGGCGCATGCACTCGGCTTTTTGGCGGGCGTTAGCGCCGGCTGGCTACTGCGGGGTGCGTCCATTGCAGGTCCAGCGCTGCAGCGACTGTGTGCATTGTTGGCCGGATTGCTGCTGCTGGTGGCCTGGTCGGCGGCGCTGATTTCCTAAACAGAGCGCCGGTTCTGCATCGTCCAGCGGACCTGTGCATTGCTCAGGCCCGTCCACTGGTTCATAGTCGCCCGACGCGGGAGGGCCCGTATACGCTTTGTGGAGTAATGACCGAATGAGCTTAACTGCCTCCAAGCCGTCGACTGACGCGCCGAACACCGTCCAGAATTTGCCTGCGAACGGTGTGGACGCGCCGGATTTGCGGATCTTCGTGATCGTGCTGTTCTTCGTCTTTGGCGGTATTACCAGCCTCAACGACGTCATTATTCCGAAGCTCAAGGATCTTTTCACCCTCTCCTACGCACAGGCGATGTTGGTCCAGTCGGCTTTCTTTGCCGCTTACCTACTCATCTCGCTGCCGGCTGCGGCCATCGTGCGGCGCTTTGGCTATATGCGCACCGCGTCGATCGGATTGTTGGCGATGACGGTTGGTTGTGTGTTGTTCATTCCCGCGTCGGCCTCCGGCGCTTTCGCCGTGTTTTTGGCCGCGTTATTCGTGCTCGCCGCCGGCATCACGATTGTGCAAGTGGTCTCGAACCCGCTGATCAGTCTGCTCGGCAACCCGCACACGGCCCACAGTCGGCTCACGTTCGCGCAGGCCTTTAATTCGCTCGGTACGACGGTCTTCCCGTATGTGGGCTCGATCCTGATCTTGGGTAGTCTCTCAACGGTGGACCCGAAAACCTTGAGCGGTGGGGCGCTCAAGGCGTATCGGATGGCGGAGACGCATACGGTCGTGACGACCTATGTGGGTCTGGCGATTGCGCTGACGGTGGTGGCCGCGGTGGTCTGGTTGCGCCGTAACCGCATCCAGGATCAACACACGCACAACGGCAGCATCTTCAAAGCCTTTGAATTACTCAAGCAACCGCGGTTCGGCATGGGTGCCCTCTGCATCTTTTTGTACGTTGGCGCCGAGGTCGCGATTGGGTCGTTGATCGTGAACTATCTGATGCAGTCCGAAGTATTGGGTTTGACAGCCGAGGCAGCTGGCAAACACGTCCCCTTTTACTGGGGCGGCGCACTTATCGGTCGCTTCATCGGTTCGGTCGCGCTGCGTTATCTATCGCCGGGCCGGGTACTGGCGGTTGTGGCCGCTGGCGCCATCGTACTGATTACCTATTCGGCCAATACCATGGGCGCAGTCGCGGGCTGGGCTTTGCTGTCTGTGGGCCTGATGAACTCGATCATGTTCCCCACCATTTTCTCGCTCGCCTCCGAAGGGTTGGGTGTGCGCGCCGCCGAAGGCTCCGGCGTCATCTGTGTGGCGATCGTCGGTGGTGCGTTGATCCCGCCGGCGACTGGCGCACTGGCCGATGCGCACGGACTGGCGTTTGCCTTGCTGCTGCCAGCACTGTGTTACTTCGTGATTCTCGCTTACGGTATCTACGCCCGTCGCCCGGCGCAGTGAACGCCTAAGCGTTGTAGTAATTTGGATGATGGATGCGCGATGTCAGATGTAAAGAAGGACGCCGGTTCGACGGCTGAGCACGCGCGCGCGGCGCTCGCGTATCACGAGTTCCCAACACCGGGGAAGTTGGCAATCACCGCGACCAAACCGCTGGTGAACCAGCACGATTTGTCGCTGGCTTATTCGCCGGGGGTGGCGGCCGCGTCGAACGAGATCGTCCGCGATCCCGCCAATGCCTACCGCTATACCGCGCGCGGCAACTTGATCGGCGTAGTCACCAACGGCTCGGCCGTCTTGGGCTTGGGCAACATCGGGCCCCTGGCTGCCAAGCCAGTGATGGAGGGCAAAGCGGTCTTGTTCAAAAAGTTCGCGGGAATTGACGCGTTTGACCTCGAGATCGATGAGCAGGATCCAGATAAGTTGATAGAGATTATCGCGTCGTTGGCGCCGACCTTTGGTGGCATCAATCTCGAAGACATCAAAGCGCCGGAGTGCTTCTACATTGAGCAGCAGCTGCGGGCGCGGCTCGACATCCCGGTCTTTCATGACGATCAGCATGGCACCGCGATCATTGTCGGGGCGGCGTTCCTAAACGGCGCGAAGGTGGTCGGCAAAGCGCTCGATACAATGAAACTGGTCGTGTCTGGCGCTGGTGCGGCGGCGCTAGCCTGCGTTGAGCTACTCGTGCACATCGGCGTCGCGCGCCAGAATGTGTGGCTGACCGATTTGGCCGGTGTGGTCTATGCCGGTCGCACGGCACTGATGGACGAGAAGAAAGCAGGCTTTGCGCAAGTTACCGACGCTCGCACGCTGGCCGAAGTGATCGTCGGGGCGGATGCTTTTTTGGGGCTTTCGGCGGGTGGCGTGTTGCAACCCGAATTGCTCGCGCAGATGGCTCCTAATCCACTCGTGTTTGCGCTCGCCAATCCTACCCCGGAAATCATGCCCGAAGCCGTGATCGCCGCGCGCCCGGATGCGATCATCGCCACCGGGCGCAGTGATTATCCAAATCAGGTGAATAACGTCCTGTGTTTTCCCTATATTTTCCGCGGTGCGCTGGATGTGGGTGCGCGCACCATTACCCGCGAGATGGAAGTGGCTGCCGTGCACGCCATCGCGGAATTGGCCTATCGCGAGCAAAGTGACGTGGTCGCGAGTGCCTATGGCATTACCGCTGCGGCCTTCGGGCGGGATTATCTGATTCCAAAGCCATTTGACCCACGATTGATGACCACGATCGCGCCGGCGGTAGCGCAGGCGGCGATGGACTCGGGCGTTGCCAAACACCCGATTACTGACTTCGAGGCTTATCGACACCGCTTGCAGGAGTTCGTATATCACAGCGAATCGCTGATGAAGTCGCTGTTCGTGATTGCCCGCCGTCTGCCGTCGGCGCACAAACGAATCGTCTTTGCTGAGGGCGAGGATCGACGTGTGTTGCAAGCCGCACAGATTCTCGTTGATGAGCAGATTGCCCGACCGGTGCTCGTCGGTCGCACGGAAGTCATTCAGGATCGCATCAAGAAATTGGGCCTGACCGCAAGCTTGCTCGAACGTGTGGAGATCGTTGATACCAATCACGACCCGCGTTATCGCGACTATTGGCAGAGCTACTTTGCGCTCATGCAGCGCGAGGGCGTCACGCAGCAGTATGCGAAGATCGAGATGCGTCGGCGTGGCACGTTGATCGCCGCCATGATGTTGCGCAAAAAAGAAGTGGATGGCCTGATTTGTGGCACGTTGCCGCATACGCGGCGGCATTTGCGTTACATCGATGCGTTGTTGGGCAAGGTGCCCGGCGGTAAGGCGTATGCGGCGATGAATGCGTTGATTTTGCCGGGGCGGCAGTTGTTCTTGGTAGACACGCACGTCAACCTAGACCCGACGGCAGAAGAATTGGCTGAGATTACGATCATGGCGGCCGCTGAGATCCGTCGCTTTGGCATTGTGCCTAAGGTCGCGTTGCTGTCCCACTCGAATTTCGGCAGCAGCACGGCGCCCTCTGCGCTGAAGATGCGCGCGGTGCTGGCGTTGGTGCAGGCGCGCGATCCGAGTCTGGAGATTGATGGAGAAATGCACGGCGACAGTGCGCTGGATGAGTCGATACGTCGCGCCACGGTGCCCGATTCGACCCTCTCGGGCAGCGCGAACCTACTGGTGATGCCGAATATCGATGCGGCGAACATCGCCTATAACCTGCTGAAGACAGCCTCGGGTAATGGGGTCGCGATCGGCCCGATTCTGCTCGGCTGTAATGGGCCGGCGCATATCCTGACGCCCTCGACGACGGTGCGTCGGATTGTGAATATGGCCACGCTGACGGTTGTGCAGGCCAACGCCGTCGCTGCGGTGCGTTGAGAGGAGAGGCGACGTCTTAGGCTTGCGGCCTGCCCGGTGGCAGGCTTCAGGGGCTTTGTAAGGCCTCGACAAAGCGGGCGAGGAATCGGTTGGCGTGCAGGCCGTCCATCACGCGATGGTCGATGGTAAGCGAGACGTAGCAGCGCGGCCGAATGGCGATCACATCCACGCCGTCGTGTTCGAGTACCACCACGCGTTTTTCCAGTTTGCCGATACCGAGTATGGCGCTTTGCGGTTGATTGATGATCACCGGCGCAGCGAGCAGGCTGCCACTGACCCCATAATTGGATAGTGTGAATGTGCCGGCGGCGACGTCCGCGCGGGTGAGTGCACCGGCCCGCGCCCGACGCGTAAGGTCCGTGAGTTGTTCGGCGATTGCTTCCACCGTGTACTGCTCCACGTGCCGCAGTACCGGTACAACGAGGCCGCCGTCATCGAGGGCGGTGGCGATCCCCAGATCCAGATGATCGTACAGTTCCAACGTGTCTTCGTGCCAGCGTGCGTTGGCTTCGGGCACGGCCTGTATCGCGGCCACACAGGCGCGTGCAAAGTACGCGGTCAGCGTCAGTTGCACGCCACGGTGGGCCAGTGCCGCGCGGTGCTCTGCGCGGTGCGCTAATACAGCGCCGAGGTCGGCCTCGAATACCGAGGTGACATGCGGTGCGGTGTGTAAGAGGCTCTCTACCATCCGCTGTGCGATCCGGCGGCGCATGGGACTGTGCGGTACGGACTGGGAGCCGGTGGCAACACTGGGCGCGGTGGTTGCGGGTGGCGCGGGTGGCGCGGGTGGCGTGGCGCTCTTTGCGGGCGTTACGCTCGCGGGGGGTGATAGCGCTGCGGTCGCCAGATGCGCTTTGACATCGGCCGCAGTGAGGCGACCGTCCCGGCCGCTGCCCTTGATCGTTGTGGGATCGAGCCCGTGTTCCTGAATCAGGCCACGGACCGCGGGGCTGAGTAGCAGGTTGGGCCCTGGCGATGCCACGACCGTTGCGATCTGCGCACTCGTGGAGGCCGACAATGTGGATTCGGTCAGCGACGCTGCCGTGTCCGCCGTCACGCGTCCGAGCAAGGCGCCAGCCGGGCAGTGTGTATTCGGGCCTGCAGTGATCTCCACCAATAGCCCGCTGCAGGGTGCGGCGACTTCCAGGGTGACCTTGTCGGTCTCCAGTTCGAGCAGCGGTTCATGGATCTGCACGGTGTCGCCGACCGCTTTGAACCAGCGCAGCACCTGCGCGCGGCTGCCCTCCGCGAGGTCGTCGGGTACGCGTACTTCGGTGCTCGTGGTCATTTCAGGCCTCCAGCAACTGGCGGATGGCCGCCGCGATGGCTGGCACGTCGGGTAAGCACGCCTCCAGCAATACGGGGCTGTGTGGGCTGGGGATGTCGGGCATCGCCAGCCGTTCGATCGGGGCATCCAGCGCATAGAAGGCTTCGCGCGCGAGTACCGCGACAATCTCGGCGCCGAAACCGGCGGTCAGATTGTCTTCATGCACCACGAGGCAGCGACCGGTTTTGCGGACGGAGGCAAGGACGAGGGCGCGGTCCCACGGCGCGAGGGTGCGCAGGTCAATCAGTTCGGCATCAAAACCACCGCTTTCGATGGCCGCCTGACACCGTTCGGTCATGGCTCCCCAGGTCACCACGGTAGCGCCCTGGCCGGCGATCAGGATGCGGCCTTGCCCAAAGGGCACGACGTAGTCATCACCCGGATACGGGCGCCGCGCCCATGCAGCGTCCAACATGGCGCGGTGCTCAAAAAAAATGGTCGGCTCGTTTGCACGCAAGGCCGCGCGCAGTAGTCCCACCGCATCCTCGGCATTCGAGGGCATGGCGACTTGCCAGCCGATGGCGTGCACAAACTCCGCTTCGTTGCATTGGCTGTGCCAGGGATCCCCGCATTTAAAATAACCGCCGGGGATGCGTACCACCATCGGTGTGGCGAAGCGATTGGCACTGCGCCAACGCAGCGTGCCAATGTCGTGCAGCTGTTCCGTAGCCGAATCGGCATATTTGCGGAACTGAATTTCCGGCACGGGCAGCAGACCCGCGGCCGCCAGTCCTATGGCACGGCCGATGATGCCATCCTCATTCAGGCTGGTATCAAAGACGCGATCGACCCCGAAGCGTTGCTGCAGACCTTGCGTGACGCCATGGACACCGCCCTTGCCACCGACGTCTTGGCCATAGAGCAGTACGCGTGGATTGCTTGCCAATTCCACCTCAAGGGTGCGGCGTATGGCAGCCACCATGTTGATGCGCGGGCCTGTCGGCTGTGCATCGGGTGTGCCAGCTGCGAGCACGACGCCCTCGGGACGCACCCCCCCCTGTTGCTGCAGTTGCGGTTGGCCCTCGGCATCCAGGGGCGTGAACACAGCGCGCGTCACGTGTTCGCCCCGCGGCGCGGGGCGTTGTTCGACGGCCGCGAGCGCGGCTGCGACGCGCCCGTTCGCCTCCTGCTCGAGTGTTTCCCACACGGCCGGGGTGAAGACCTGTGGCACTAACCACTGCCGCAAGGCGTGCAAGGGATCTCGTGCGTGTTCTGCGGCGATCTCCGTTGCGCTCTTGTAGGCTTGATTGTCCTGGCTGGAGTGCCCCGATAAGCGCGGCACGCGCAGGCGCACCAAGGCAGGCCCGACCCCGGAGCGGACGTGGTGGACCGCGCTGTGGATGGCCTCGCGCGCTTGCCATGGCCGCTCGCCGTCGGCTCGGAACAGGGCCAGGTCCGTAAAGCTGTCTAGGTTCGCGGTGATATCGCCGCCGGGTGTTTGGGCGGTTGTGGGTACGGAAATGCCGTAGCCGTTGTCTTCGATATAAAAGAGTAGCGGGAGGCGCTGCGTCGTGGCGATATTCAACGCCGCCCAGAAACCGCCGGTGGCGGTCGAGCCGTCGCCGCCGGTGGCCACCGCAATGGAGCCTACGGCCCGTGCATCACCGAGCACTTTGGCGCGATAGACCAAACTCTGGGCCCAACCCACGGCGGGGGTGTATTGCGAACCGACGCCACCGGCTGCTGGCAGTACGCAGGGGCCGTCCCGACGCGGCAGGTTGAACATCACCCCAATGTCGCGACCCTCGGTCACGCTGCCTTGGCGCATCATGGGGCCGGCCATCGCGTCTTCCAAAGACAGTCCCAGCGCCAGCAACAGCGGTCGTGATCGGTAGTACGCCACGATGCCGTCGCACGAGCCCGTCAGGGCCTTGCCGAGCAGAGATTGGGTCACTTCATGGCCGCGCGCAGAGAACTGGTAGAGCACCTGCCGCGCGGGGTGCAGGCGGGTTTCTTCCAGACCATCGAGGGCACGGGAGACCAGCGTATTGGTCACCACCGCGCGCCAATCCACGGCCGGATCCGGCGCGGGAATGGCGTCGCTGTGCTCGAGGCGTGCCATGCGGTTTGCGGCCATCGTCTGCACCTACCCAACTACCGGACTTGGTAATACCGATCTTAGATCCGGTAGGGGAGGCGAGATCGCCAATTTTTGGTGTTTAAAATCATTTTGATGCGCATAATGAGCGTTGAATCTAACTAATTTAGTGAATATCACTATGTCACTCGATAAGACCGACGTCCGCATCCTCGCCGAATTGCAGCGCGACGGCCGCCAGTCGGTGGTGGAAATCGCCGAACGCGTGGGTTTGACACACACCCCCTGCTTGCGGCGGATCCGTCACCTCGAGGACGCCGGGGTGATCCGCGGCTATACCGCGATCCTCGACCCGGCGGCGGTGGGCCTGCGGGTCACCGCGTTCGTGCAGGTCAAATTGGAGCGGCACGCCGATGAGACGATGAACCGATTCATGACCGCAGTGGAGGCCATTGAGGAAGTGGTCAGTTGCCATGTGACGACTGGTAACTATGATTTTCTGCTGACTGTTTTGGCCGCTGATCTCGAGAGTCTCGGCAACGTCGTCTTGAAGCGTCTGGTCTCTCTGGCCGGTGTGCGCGACATGCAGTCCTCCATTGCGTTGCGTACCGTCAAGCGGGTGGGCAAAGTACCCTTGGAACAGGTTGCTGCCTTCCGCTAAACGCGAACGGCGGCGGAGGGGTTAAGATGGGTTTACCAGTGATACGCAATGGGCGCCGCTGCGGTGGATTACACCGCACGGTGCGATGACGGAGGGGTGCATGACGATCGAACAGACGGTGGCGGATGCCGAGCCCACACCAGTGGATACGGGCCGACGGTCCTTACTCAAAGCCGCGGGCGGTCTCGTCATTGGTTTTACTTGGTTGACTGGTTCTAAGGCGATGGCGTTTGCCAAGCCGACGCCACAACCCGGCGATGCCGCTTTGGCGCGCGCCGATGGCAATCCGGCCTTTGCGCCCAATGCCTTTATCCGCATCGGTACGGACGGCAGCATTCGACTCGTCATGCCCGAAGTCGAGATGGGTCAAGGTGCCTATACCGGTCAGGCGACGCTGCTGGCGGAGGAACTCGGGGTGGATCTCGATCAGGTCCAACTCGAGCACGCCCCCCCGAGCGATGCGCTGTATGCACTGGAAATTCAAGGCAGCCAGAACACCGGTGGTTCGAACACGATTCGCGCTTGTTGGGACTTGTTGCGCCAGGCGGGTGCCGTTGCGCGCACGATGCTGGTAGGGGCCGCGGCGCAACGTTGGCACGTGCCCGTGGCGCAGTGTCGCGTTGTGCGCGGCGTGATCCAGCATGATGCCTCGCATCGCACGCTGACGTTTGGACAGGTAGCGACGGACGCAGCGCATCAGCCGGTGCCGGCGCAACCGGTCTTGTTGTCGGCGCAGTCGTACCGGTTGATCGGCAAGTCGCTGCCACGCCTCGACACAGCGTCCAAGACCGATGGGTCGGCGACTTTTGGCATCGACGTGCGCGTGCCAGGCATGAAAGTTGCCGCTGTGGCCCTGTCGCCGGTAGTCGGTGGCAAGGTGGCGCATGTGGATGATCGCAAGACCCGCGCCATCCAGGGCGTGGTCGATGTGGTGGTGCTTGCGGAGATGGTGGCAGTGACGGCTGGTGATTACTGGACCGCTCGCAAGGGCGTCGATGCACTGCAGATCCGTTGGGATCACGGCAAGAATGGCCAGATCTCCAGCGCCGCGATCGTTGCCGAATTGGCCGCGGCGTCACGCACGGGCAAGGCGCTGGTCGGCAAAGACGTCGGCGCCGGTACCAAACCCGGCGGCAAAACCATTGAAGCGATGTACCAGTCAGCGATGCTCGCGCACGCCACCATGGAGCCGCAGAACGCGGTGGTCTCGGTCAAGAAGGACCATGTTGAAGTATGGATCGGCACGCAGGTGCCGACCCGCGTGGTCGCCGCGGTTGCCCGGGTGACTGGGCTGCCGCCAGAGAAAATTGCGGTTTATAACCAATATATCGGCGGCGGCTTCGGTCGCCGTCTCGAGTCGGATACCGCCGAACAGGCCGCTGCGATCGCGCAGCACGTCAGTTATCCAGTGAAATTAGTTTGGTCGCGCGAGCAGGATGTCGCGGGCGATTTCTTCCGACCGCCTTATCACGATCATCTGGTTGCGACCGTGGATGCGAAGGGCTATCCGGTCACCTGGACGCATCGCGTGACCAGTGACACAGTGCTGGAGCGCTATAGCGCTGCGGACATGCCCAAAGATGGCCTCGACCCGGACACGATCGATGGCGCCACGGAACCGCCGTATGCAATAGCGGCGCTGAAGGTGGAGTGGGTACGGCATGATCTGCCCAAGGCCGTGAAGATTGGTTGGTGGCGCGGCGTAGGGGCTGCACACAACCTGTTTCCGGTGGAGAGTTTTATCGACGAACTGGCCCACGCGGCCGGTCAAGACGCGGTTGCTTATCGGCGTGCGCTACTGGGCCAGAACCCGCGGGCGCGCGCCGTGTTGGATCTGGCGGCGACGAAATTCGGTTGGGACCGGCCGACGGAAAAAGTTGACAGCCTGCGCATCGGTCGTGGCGTGGCGCTGGGCACTTCAATGGGAACGTTGATCTGTGCAATTGTGGAAGTGGGCGTGACCGCGCAAGGCGAGGTGCGACTGCGCCGTGCTGTGACGGCGGCTGACTGCGGTCAGGTCGTCAATCCAAACACCGTGGAAGCGCAACTGCAGGGCGGCCTTATCTTTGGCCTGACTGCGGCGCTGTGGGGTGGGACGACCCTGAAGAACGGTCAGATTGAGCAGAGTAACTTCCATGACAGCCGTGTCATGCGGCTGCCGGAAACCCCATTGATTGAGGCGTATACGGTACCGAGCACGGTGTCTCCGACCGGCATCGGCGAGCCGCCCACGGCCATTGCTCCGCCAGCGCTGGCCAACGCGGTCTTTGCGGCGACGGGTGTGCGCGTGCGTACCTTGCCGATTGCGCACGCGGCGTTGGCCAGCCGCGCGGCGTCTTTAAACCAGGTGGTGATTTGAGATGCGCACGGTGAAAATCCTGTTAATCGTTGCGGCCGTCGCGTTGCTTGGTGGTGGGAGCTATGCCCGGCATCACGACAGTCAGTCCTTGGTCGATCAAGGTGCGGCCGATGGTCCCTTGCTGCTGCGCGGCTCGCAGGTGCAGCGTGGACGGTATCTGACGGCTGCGGCGGACTGCATGGCGTGTCATACCGTACCGGGTGGTAACGACTACGCCGGCGGGGTCGCATTTGAGTTGCCTTTTGGGACGATTTATTCGAGCAACCTCACAGCCGATCCCGAGACCGGTCTCGGCGGTTGGACCGATGACGAGTTTGTTGCCGCTGTCCGTAGCGGCCGCGCGCGCGGTGGCCAACACCTGTACCCGGCGCATCCCTATACGAGCTATGCCGGCATGGCGCGCAACGATGTGCTGGCGATCAAGGCCTATCTCGACAGTCTGCCGCCGATTAAAAATGTGATCCCGGCCAATACGCTGTCGTTCCCGTATTCGCAGCGTGGGCTGATGGTGTTTTGGAATGCGCTCTATCAGCCTGCCGCCGGCTATACGGCGGATGGGACGCACGATGCGGATTGGAATCGGGGTGCGTATCTGGCCAATGCGCTTGGCCACTGTGGGGAGTGTCATACGCCACGCAATGGCGCGTATGCGCTCAAGTCCGCGCAGGCCCTGTCGGGTTCCATTGCGCAAGGCTGGAAGGCCTACGATATCACGGCGTCCGGCTTGTCTCATTGGACGGAGGCCGATCTGGATGCGTACCTCGCCACCGGTCATGCGCCTGGGCATGGCAGTGCCGCGGGACCGATGAAAGCGGTGGTTGCCTTCGATACGGCGCAACTGACCGTCGCGGATCGGCAGGCGTTGGTGCACTACCTGCTCGCCGGCCGCACGGCGGGTCCGGTCGCTGCGATCGTGCCGCGTAGCGTGGCGGATCCCGCCTCCACCGGCGCAGCCCTGTATGCGGGGGCGTGTTCGGGCTGTCACGATCTCGCACCTAGCGCAGTCACCAGTGATTATGGCGACCTCACTGGGGCAAGTACGGTTCTGGATCCACGCGGCACCAATCTGCTGCGTTTGCTGGTAGAAGGCTCTCCGCCGGGCGTTGGCACGGGGATGCCGATGCCGTCATTCGGCGTCAGCTATAGCGCGGTCGAGCGGGCAGCGCTGGCGAACTATGTGCTGGCGCAATGGGGCGGCTTGAAACCGACGCTCACGGCCAACGATGCGCAGGCCGCTCTGCACTGACCGGCGGGTCGGTGGCTGCCGTAAACTATGGCGACGAGAGATGCGCCAGAATCGCCGTGTGTACTGTCTGGAACAATTGGGTCAGGTCGGGTCGCCGACTACGGTAGTCATGATCCTCCACCAGTTGCCACTGTCGAGCAGACGATCCGGGTGCCATCTCCGCCTTTGATACCCGCAATTGGCGGTCCTTACCCGAAAACGCCACGAGAATGCGGGTCCGCCACTGGCCTGCTTCGACTTCCCAACCGCCAAAGCCCTGCGATTGGTAGGTCACCGCATAGAGCACGATACGCGCCTCGGCTAGGCGGGCGGCGAACCCCGATAGTGTGGTCAGGAAAGCAAGGGTCTCGTTCTCATCTGCCATGTAAACCTTCATCACCCTATGGGTGCTGCCTGTACCGCTCACAGTGTGAGCCCGTCAAGCAGTCGCGTACTAGCGCAATCTATAATTCTTACTACAAACGGCAATAACTTAATGCGCCATTGGATTATGTAGACCACGCTAAGCTGCGTTGGGAACGGTCAAGTTTAGGATCGCTCCAGTGAGGCCAATGTTAACTAGAATCACGCTACGCCACTCTAACGGTTAGTAAGGCATTCGCCATTTTTTCCCTCATGGATACCTCCACAGTCCTGCACCTCGCCGACGGGCGTTGCACGCGGTACGCCCTCGCGACATGATCGTGGCGCGGTAGGCGATCTTGCTGAGGCACGCATAAATGGCGTTTCGCTGCAACCGTCTGGCATACGCCGTTTCGGCTCGACTTTAGTCAGACGATAAGATGACGAAAGAATGCGTTCGAAGTGAGGGTGGGGAATTTCAGGGTCAACGGGATGCTCCGGGACCTGCCGCCAGTGCAACGCGGACTTACTCTCGATGGGTCCCGTTGCGCACCTCTGGCCTAATCGCCTCGGTGCGGCTATTGGGATCGCGAATGCAGCTAGGTCAGTCAGCGCAGGTCTTTGGGATCACGTGAATTGCGACACAAGATTCTCGAGTAGTTCCTGCTGGCCAGAACGCGGTTGCGGGTCAACTCCGGCTAGTAATGCTGCGTCGGCAACGTCTGCCAACGTTGCGCCCGGCGCAAGCAACGCCTGGGCTGCTGGACTATCCCATCCGGCATAGCGTTGCCGGACTATATCGGCAAGCGCGCCGTGCTCGATCATTGCAGCGGCGTTGAGCAGGCCGCGCGCAAGGACATCCACGCCGCCGACGTGCGCGAGCAGCAGATCCTGCGCATCGATACTCTGTCGACGCACCTTCGCATCGAAATTGTTGCCTCCCATCGTGAAGCCACCCGCCCTCAGGATGTAATACATTGCTAAGGTGATTTCACGCACGTCGTTCGGGAACTGGTCGGTGTCCCAGCCGTTCTGGGGGTCGCCACGGTTCATATCAATAGAGCCGAAGATACCGAGTTCGATGGCAGTGGCAATTTCGTGCTCAAAGCTATGGCCGGCTAGCGTGGCGTGATTGGCCTCGATGTTGACTTTGACCTCCTTGTCCAGGCCGTGGCGCAAGAGGAAGCCATAAACGGTCTCCACGTCGAAGTCATATTGGTGTTTGGTTGGCTCGTGGGGTTTTGGCTCAATAAGGATCTCGCCGCGAAAGCCGATTCGGTGCTTGTGCTCAACAACCATCTGCAGAAAGTGACCAAATTGGCGTTTTTCGCGCCTGAGGTCGGTGTTCAATAGCGTGTCGTATCCTTCGCGACCGCCCCACAACACATAATTGGCACCACCGAGTCGGTGAGTTGCTTCTAGACAATGACGTACCTGCGTTGCGGCAAAGCGGAACACATCTGGATCCGGATTAGTCGCTGCACCTGCCATATAGCGGGGGTGACTGAATAGGTTCGCTGTGCCCCACAACAGTTTGATTCCGGTGGCCGCCATTTTTTCACCGAGGCGATCTGTGATACGCAAAAAATTCTCGACGTGCTCACGGATCGTATTCGCCTGCGCCATTAAATCGACGTCGTGGAAGCAGAAAAACGGCAGATCCAGACGTGTCAGAAATTCGAAGGCTTCATCAAGCTTATGTTCCGCAGCGCGCTGGTCGAGGACACCTCCGTGCCAGGGCCTAGTGAAAGTGCCGCGGCCAAATACGTCGAACCCATCCCAACAGAAGCTGTGCCAATAACATGCGGACATTCGCAGATGCTCTTCCATCGTGCGGCCCAGCACGACGCGCGACCGATCGTACCAGCGGTAGGCGAGAGGGTTATTGGTGTGCACGCCCTCGAAGCAAATAGGAGGGATCTCGCGAAAAATAGAGTCAGACATTAAGCATCTCCCGGAAGTGGGGTTGGAGTGCGCGGTACAGCGCCCGGAAACGAGGCAATCGTGCAGCGTATTGTGCAGTCCACAGTTCATCGGGTCCGATCACTTGCTGTACGGCGGGTGGCGTACAGATTTCATCGGCCACGCCCTTGGTGTGACCGATCAGCGCGAGTCGGGCCGCTCCGGCGGCGGCTCCTAAGGTTGCGCCAACCCGATAGGTGAGAGGCGCCTCTAGTGCGGACGCAAGAATTCGTCCCCAATATAGAGAGCGGGCGCCGCCGCCGATGACTGAGATGCTGTCAACGCGACTGCCAGAATGCCGCAGCGCGTCGAGGCCATCGCGGAATGCGAACGCCACACCCTCGAGCACTGCGCGTCCGACGCGAGCGCGCGACGAATCGTGGGTCAGGCCGACCAGCGTACCGCGGGCGCGAGGATCATTGTGCGGTGTGCGCTCGCCTGACAAATAGGGCAGAAATAATTCGTCTTGGCAGGTCCGATCGTCGGCCTGCACGTCTGCCATCAGGCTGCCTGCATCCGGGTACCCGCAAAGTTTCGCGGCCCATTCTAGGCAACTGGCGGCGCTCAAGATGACGGCCATCTGGTGCCATCGCCCAGGGACAGCGTGGCAAAAGGTATGCACGCCCGCGTTCGGGTCCGGCCGGTAGGTATTGCAGGCGAGGAACAACACGCCGGAGGTGCCTAATGAAAGCAGCGCCTCCCCATCCCTTACGACGCCGGCACCGACCGCGCCGGCCGCGTTGTCACCGCCACCGCCGTAGACCGGGACGACGGGCAAACCCCATGCCCGTGCACATTGCGCGCGTAGCGCTCCGGTTCGCGCCGTCCCTTCCACTAGCTGGGGCATATGACAGGAGCCGAGACCCGTCGCCGCGAGCATCGTATCGGACCAGGCGCGGCGCTCCACATTCATCCACAGCGTGCCAGCCGCATCCGACATATCCGATGCAGACTCGCCCGTCATGCAAAGGCGCAAGTAGTCCTTGGGTAGCAGCACCCTGTGTACAGCGGCAAACACGTCCGGTTCGTGCCGCCGCAACCATAAGAGCTTGGGCGCGGTAAACCCGGGCATTGCGCGGTTGCCTGTAATGTGCCCAAGATCGGGTACTGCTGCTTCGAGCTCTCTGCATTCCAGCTCGCTTCTGCCATCGTTCCACAGGATCGCGGGGCGCAACACCTTGTCTTGAGCGTCGAGCACAGTGGCACCATGCATTTGGCCTGCGAGCCCGATGGCCCGCACGGCGCGCCGTGCGGCCACGGGCAGTGCATTGATCGCGTCGCCCGCCGCGCGCCACCAGTGTGCTGGGTCTTGTTCAGACCAATGAGGATGGAGTCGTGACACGCTGAGCGCTGCCGATCCTTCAGCCACAATGCAGCCCTCGTCATCGGCGAGCACAGCCTTAACAGCTGACGTTCCGAGATCAATTCCGAGGTACACGATGGCCTCTGACGTTCAGAGAAAGATTGGCCTCAACCAAGGAGTCACTGTTGCGTACCGTCATATCGATTCCAAACTATCGTCAACACGATTGTTTCCCAGTCCTTGAAGGTGGACAATTTTAAAGACAGTGAGCACTGGAATTAGGCCATCATAATGCATGAACTACTTTAAAACGCGTGCTGATGGAGATGCGCTCTCCTGGTGCTGCGACATGGACTTCCAAGCCGCCACGATTCAGCGCTGTTGGTGCTGCAGTTTGCGGCTCTATGCAGACCGAATCATCCGGTGTCGGTGCAAAGACATGCAGATGGGTGCAGCCAACAGATTGCATGCTGATGCTGTGATGCGGCCAGGTCAGCTCGGCAGCGCCGTCCCATCCAACAAATGAGTTGTCGATGCCCGCCGCTACCAACGTGCGTGGGTGGTCGAACTTCCATCCCTCTGGAACTGGAGCAATGCGGGTCGGGAGATGCTCGCTATCTGTCAGCCAGACGTGTTCAGTCCGGGCACGCAGTGTCGCTTGCGACGCCGCTGGGAAGTAGGGGTGCCACCCCAGATCCAGAGGCGCGGGGAAGTCGCTCCTATTGGTCACGTGCATCTCAAGTTCCAAAGTGTCAGCGCCGACGCGGACGCTCTGGTCAACATGATAGGGCCATGGCCACTCGTTGCCGCCGCCATCCCACGAGAGGATCAGCGAATCGACACTGCCGCCGCTGCGCTTCCATTGCGCGAGCCATGCCTGGCCGTGCAGCGAATGACGGTGCCCTGTGACGTTGGGCGCAAGCTGCACTGGTTGCCCGGCAAACCGGAAGTTGCCATTCGCAATGCGATTAACGTAAGGAACCATTGGGAAGCACGCCACTTCGGTTGGGTTCGTTGCGGGCAGTGCCGTAGGGCGCAGCAGATTGATGCCACGGTGCGTCCACGCCAGTAAGGAGCCGCCACACAAGCTGACAACCACCGTCGAATCACCGTGCACTAAAGTCGTCGCCTGCTCCCAGTAGCGGCCCATCATTGAGGCTGTAAGCACGGGTAGTTGGCTTCGATGCAGATACCACCTGTGTCATTAATGACGCGCTCACGGTCTATAGGCAACGTACTGGTGAACGGCCCTCTGCTGCTACCGACGAGGACTCGAATATTGAAAACCACTGTATTTGAAGTCCACCATGCTGTCGCTCTTTCGGACATACAATCCTCAACGTTGCCCACTGATGCGCAGGTCCAGCCAGACCGCCAACGCCAGCACACCGCCGCGCGCTATGTACTTGATCTCAGGTGACACCGCCATGAGCGTCATGCCATTGAGCAGGCTGGTCATCATCACTGCGCCGAATAGAACGCCGATTACGGTGCCACGCCCGCCGCGCAGGCTAGTCCCACCGATCACACAAGCGGCCACGGCGTCGAGTTCCATTAGCGACCCGACGGTGGTGGTCGAGGCGCCGGAATAGGCGGTTTGCATGAACCCGGTGAGCGCGACGATCGCGCCCATTAGCGCAAAGGCTCCAATAACCACCGCGCGTACGGGCACTCCAGACACGACGGCCGCGTCTTCATTGCCGCCGATTGCGTAGAGATAACGCCCGAATGGGGTGTGTATAGTCACTACATGCACTAGAAGCGCGATCGCTGCGAGTATCACTAGCGCCATCGGCACGCCGCGGTATCCATTGGCGACAGTGACCAGTAGCAGGACCACCTGTCCGGAAATGAACAGGCTCATAAACCATTGTTCTGCATCGCCGACCGGCAAACCTAGCTGCTGCCGACTGCGCCGCTGCCGCAGACTAATGATCACGATGGTGGCGACCACAACTGCAGCTAGTAGATAGCCAGCCTGTGCCGGCAGAAACCACGTGGTCAGCTGCGAATAGATATTCGAATCACTGCCCGCGACGATTGGAACAGTCTGGTTATGAATCACCAACCAGTGCAGTCCGCGGAATACCAGCAGGCCGCCGAGCGTGATGATGAACGCAGGCACACGCTCAATTACGACCAGCGCGCCCATTAGAGACCAGATAATCACCGCAGCTACCAGCGCCACTAATAGGGCCACCGGTGCAGGTGCCCCGTGCCAGAACACCAATACCGCCGCCACCGCGCCAGTGAGGCCCACACCGCTGCCGGCCGATAGGTCAATCTGCCCCGGCAACAGCACTAGCAGCATTCCCAGCGCCAGCGTTGCGGTGACTGCTAGTTCGATCGACAGCAGTGACAGATTGCGGGCCGATAGGAATACTGGTTCTTTCAAGGCGAAAAATGCCCAGATGGCGATCAGCGCAAGCAGCATAGACCATTCGCGTGTGTGGTCGTTGCGCATCAGGCGGCCCTCTCGCTGGGTCGGCCCATCGCCGCCGCGAGCAGTGCTTCTCGTGTTGCCTGACTACGCTCAAAGCTGCCACCGATGCGGCCCTCGTGCATCATGATGATGCGGTCACTCATGCCTATAAGCTCCGGTAGCTCGCTTGACACCAACACAATGGCTTTGCCAGCGGCGGTCAGGCGATTGATCAATTCGTAGACTTCAAGTTTTGCACCGACATCTATGCCGCGCGTTGGCTCGTCGAGCAGAAGCACACGTGGCTCGGTTAACAGAGCCTTGCCGATGACAACTTTCTGCTGATTGCCCCCCGACAGCGTGCCTACCGGAGATTCTAGTGTGTGCATCTTTATGTGAAGATCTGTCGCAGTCGCACTGGCGGTACGCACTTCGGCGCTGGCGTCAATTAGACCGTGGCGCGTCAACTCGGCCAGCGACGACAGAGTGAGATTGAAGGCCACACCAGCGCCGAGAACCAGTCCGAAGCGCTTACGGTCCTCAGTAACGATCGCCAGACCCGCCTCCATTGCGGCGCGCACCCCGCCCTGTGGCACTGGCTTATTGTCTAGCTCGACGCTGCCTGTAAGGCGCCGACCCCACAGTCCCATCAGATGTAGCAACAGCTCGGTCCGGCCCGCACCCATCAGTCCGCCGATGCCGAGCACCTCACCAGCGCGTACTTTGAACTCGATTTCGCGGAGGTAGATTGGCTTATTGGTGGCGCGCGCGACATTGAGTCCGCGTACCGTCAACACCTCGCCCGCGGGAGCAGACTTGCGGCGTGGATAAAAATCCTCAATGCGCCGACCAACCATTTGCGCGATAATTGCATTTGCATCGGATTCAGCGGCTCTGACCGTGACCTGTGCGGCGCCATCGCGCAGCACAGTGATGCGATCGGCCAGTGCGAATACCTCATTGAGCTTGTGCGAGATGTAGACGCATGCAACGCCTTGCGCTTTCAGGCCACGCACAAGGGTCAGCAATACGTCTATCTCATGCTGCGACAGTGCCGCGGTCGGTTCGTCGAGCACCAGAATGCGGGGCTTGCGCGACAACGCCTTGGTGATCTCAACCAGTTGCTGCTGACCGATACCAAGATCGCCGACCCGTGTCGCCGGGTCGAGAGCGATTCCAACGCTCGTCAGTAACTCGCTGGCGCGTCTCTGCACAGCGATCCAATCCACCAGGCCGCGGCGGCAGGGGAGATCGCCCAGCAACAGATTCTCGGCGATGGTCATGTCAGGAAACAGCGATAGTTCCTGGTGAATAACACCGATACCTGCATCTTCCGCGTCGCGTGTAGAGCGGAACGCGGCCTCCACGCCGTTGACATGGATGCTGCCTTCATAGCTGCCGTGCGGGTGCACGCCGCCCAGCAGTTTAATCAGTGTGGATTTGCCGGCTCCGTTCTCTCCGCACAGCGCATGCACCTCACCGGCAGCGAGGTCGAAGCTCACCCCACGTAGGGCCACCACGCCCCCGAAACGCTTGGCGACGTTGCGCGCCTCGAGGACCGGAGTCATCGATAGACGTCTGAGTGCTTGATCAGACCGTCCTTGATGACCGTTGCATCAATGTTTTCGCGGGTCACGGTGACCACGTCGAACAGCACTGCAGGTACATCGATGGCGCCGTTATTCACAGTCTGCCGGGTGATGATCGGCTTGCCTGTTGACATCTTTACGGCGATCTCTGCGGCGCCCTGCGCCAGCGTGCGCAACGGCTTGTAGATCGTCATGCTCTGGGTGCCTCCAGCAATACGCTGCAGCGCGACCAGATCAGCGTCTTGCCCCGTGACTAGTTTTTTGCCGGCGAGTCCTTCCTCGGTCAACGCCTGCACCGCACCACCCGCAGTCGCATCATTGCTGGCAAGAACGGCATCAAAGCCAGTGCCACGTGCGGTGATTGCTGCATTCATGATCCGTTTGGCGTTCTCAGGCTTCCAGTCCTCAGCCCAATCTTCGTGCAGCACTTTGATATCGCCGCGCGCGATCAATGGCACCAGCACCTGATCCTGACCCTGTTTGAACAGGCCCGCGTTGTTATCTGTCATGGCGCCGTAGATGCGTACTATGCGGCCCTTGCCTGGCGTTGGCAGATGATCGACGAGGTAGCGCGCCTGCAGTTCTCCGACACGCACGTTGTCAAAGCTGACATAGAGGTCGAGGTCGACATCACGCACTATACGATCATAGGCGATCACAGGAATGCCAGCGTCGTGTGCCAGCTTTACAGCCTTGGCCATCGCCTTGCCGTCGTGTGGCACAATCACCAGCACGTTGACTTTCTCGGTGATGAGTTTCTCGACATCACTGATCTGCGCGGTATCGTCGCTGTTGGCCGACAACACCAGTACGTCTGCACCAAGCTCCCCGGCCCGTTTGACGAACATGTCGCGATCCGCCTGCCAGCGCGCTTCCTTCAACGTATCGAGCGACAACCCGATCTTAATTTTTTGTTTGGCTTCATGCTGGCTGCTGTGGTCGCCAGTGCCGCGACCCAACGATAAGCCAATCAACACGCTGATCAGGCACGACAAGATAACCAATAATATGCGAGTTTTCATTCGTCCCTCGGCGTATAGAAACGCGTTTCTTGACTATACAGCTTCACGTACGCAGTGCAACCGGCCGGCAGCTGCAGCGTGGTGATGACGACCTTTAAGGCGTAGTTGTTCAGGATGCCCGACAGACCAGCGCGCCGTAGTGTTAGCAATAGGCACGCCGCGTGATTGCGGTTCCTGCCGCTTGCGGTACGGCGCCTGCGTCGGCGTGATGATAAGTGCGAAAGTACGATGCACATCGACTGTCTGTGATGATGGCACGAATTAGAGCAGGACTCGATAGAGGCGTTCGCGTCAGTCCAACGGGGCCAGTATAAAGCTACCAAGTAATATGGCTTTTCTCTCCGCCTGACATCCAAAGGAGCCGATGGTGGATTGGAATTGATTGTCGGTGCACCAAGGGTCTGGGCTGCCTCGGGTCGGCACAGAGCGAGAGAGCCGTGCGGATTTGGTTCCAAGAGTTGAGTTGGATGTCTCGCGGCTCGCGTGATAAGGCATTTGTGCGAAAGCTAGGCGCGCGCGCTGCTCCAGCCGGAGGACCTTTTGACTTGGTTATCGCCCATATAACACGCCACGCTACCATTGGATGTCGTCAGGTGAAGATGGATGGCGCATCTGTGAAAAAACGAGCTGGCTTATCGGCGTCGATCCAGTCTCCAGCCGACTAGGCTCTACAACACTGGTTTTCTACGAAGGGGTACGCCACTTAACGGTTGGCGCGGCACTGCGGGCCATAGGTTTCGTCGATGATTGATGCCAGCACAATGCCGACCCCCATCATGACGATCGGGGGCCACAGGATACAGTTGATCCCGAAGCGCATAGCAAGCCACCCTGCCAGGGCAGGCGCGAGTCCGCCGCCGAATAGTTCAGCCACTGCGATGACCAGCCCAGATGCAGTGGCGGCGAGGCCAATTGGAGCGCTCTCTTGGCACAAAGGGCCTACAGTCAGCGTAATCAGGGGGTTGTTGAAGAAATGCACGATGAACACGGCGATAAAGAGTCCGCCGACTGAGGTGGCCACAAAGACGAGACCTAATAGTCCGGCCAGAGCTCCCAACGCGGAGAGGATCATGACGCGCTTGCGCCCAACCTTGTCCGAGAGCCAGGGCAACAGTACGGTACCGCAGGTTGCGCCGATACCAATCGACGACATGACCTGCGCCATCTGCATAAACGTGAGATGCAGGTGATCCAACAGGTAGTTGGGCAGAAATGCACTGGTGGTCATGAGGCAGGTTAGCCAACACAACATCATCAAGGCACCAATGCGTATATTGCGAATGGCGAGGACCGCGCGCCAATCTGCCCAGCTGCTGCGGCGAATGGCATTTTGCGTCTGGGGAGGCGATGGAGGCGGTAATTTGCGCCACACGTAGTACGCGAGCACCAGCCCCGGCAGGATAAATAACGTGAAGATCCAGCGCCAGGTAACGTAGTTGAGCAGTTGGCTCACCAGCAGGGGTCCGATGCCCAATCCGAAGAGCGGCAACATCATCTGTTGAATGCCAATGTTGACGCCGTGGTGCTCTGGCGATGAATGCTCAATCGTTGCGGTAATACTGGCCGGGGTATAGGCGCCATCGGCGATACCCATGAATAGGCGAAACACCACCAAGCCTGCGAGGCCTGTGGCGAGGCCGCTGGTTCCAATGAGCAGTGAGAAGAGGATGAGGGAGCCGACCAGCACACGGCGCCGGCCGATGCGGTCTGACAGATTGCCCACCACCAGTGCTGAGAGTCCCCAGGCCACGGCCAGGGCGCCAGTGACTGTGCCGATATCCTCGTAGCTGAGGTGCAAGTCTTTCGCAATCGTCGGGAACATTGTCGTGATCAAGAATCGATCGATGCCCACCAGACCGAAGCCCAACGCCATGAGGGCGACGATCGCTATTTCTTTCCGGCGAGGCGTTACCGCGCGACCCCCGCCATCCCGAAGACTGTGCTTAGCAGCGGCGTCGTGCATGGTCACTGGTGTGGGGCCCCTCAAATTATTTTTTATTTTTGCTAAAGATCAAGATCACTATACAAGCGGCCGGCACAGTGAATAATTCAGCGCTGGGTCTAACACGGACGGACTCCGCTTGCAGGCAGCATACTCCGCTGGGATCGCATTGCACGACGCGACCGTAGGTGAGGGGGTAACGCTTGTTGATGGGCCCAAAGAACATAGCAAACGATCGTGCGGGACCCCCGGTAGGCGCATCGTCTGCGTACCGGGAGTCTGCAAGGCGCGGGCGGCGCGCCAGTCGGGTCAGTTGAACTTGATGTTCAGCGCATCCAGATAAAACCACTTGCCATCTTTGCGCTCGAAACGACTAGTTTCGTGCAGACGCATCCGCCGGCCGCGCTGCTGGCTGTAGGCAACAAATTCGACCGTGGCACGGGTTTCGTCGATCGGGTCGTAGCCGCGCACCTCAAGGCCGGTCCAGCGTACGCGGGGTTCGTTCAGATCCAAGCTGGGCGGCCGCGTGGACGGGTCCCAGGTGTCCATCAGGTAATCGCCGAGGCCCAGCACGAAGGCGCTGTAGCGGGAGCGCATCAGTTGCTCCGCGTCCGGCGCGAGCAGGTGTTCGGGGCCTGCATGCCAGCGGCCGCAGCACGCCTCGTAGGCGGCGGGTTGGCCGCAAGGGCAGGGGGTGATTTCAGTTTCGGGTGGTGCTTCCATGCCGGCATGGTGGGGGAGGTCGGGCTTCGCTGCAAGGTGTCTTGTGGAGATCCTCGTTCATTCGGGCTCTGGATGCGCCCAGAGCGCGCTAGACTTGCGGTTAATCCGCGGTTTTAGGAGGGGATCCCATGCTGGTGCGCGTCTACGGCTGGGTACTGGGAGGTATTTTGGGGCTCGGTTTGGTCGGCCCCGTCGGCCGTGCGGCGCTGCCGACGCTCGGCGTATTGCCTGCGCATGCTCGGGTTGAGATCGAGAATCAGATCCTCTCTGATCGGCTGGAGGCGCTGCTGCCGCAACTAATGGCCGAGACCCATTTGGACATGTGGCTAGTACTCAACCGCGAGTATGCCGAGGACCCGGTGTATTTCACCTTGGTGCCGCAGCCCACCTTCGCGGCGCGCCGCACTACTTTGCTGGTGTTTGCACGCCGACCGGACGGCTCGGTGGAGCGGCTCGCGGTCAATCGTTATCCCTTGGGCCCTCCGTATACGTCCGCCTGGTCGGGCGGGAATCTAGAGGCGCAATGGCAAGCGCTGGCACAACTGATTACTGCACGCAACCCACAACGGATCGGTATTGATGTGTCAGACACTTGGCCGGAAGCCGACGGCTTATCGGCCTCGCTCAAGCAACGTCTCGAGCAACACCTGCCCAAATCTTATGCGATGCGGCTGGTCAGTAGTGAAGACTTGGTCGTCCGTTGGTTTGAGACCAAGACGGTGGCAGAGCTGAACTTGTATCCGGATTTGGGGCGGATTACCCGCGCGGTCGTGGCCGAGGCGTTCAGCGCGCAGGTGATCACGCCTGGGCACACTACGACGGATGAGGTAGCTTGGTATATTCGCGAGCGATTCGAGAGTTTGGGCCTCAAACCCTGGTTTATGCCGACGGTGGATCGGCAGCGCCAAGGCCTGCGTTGTGCTGAAGCGGTGCCGCACTGTGGTGATGAGGGACTGATCGAGCCGGGGGACGTGCTACACACCGACGTCGGTTTTTGCTATCTCAAGCTGTGCACCGATGTACAGGAGATGGCGTACGTTCCTCGCGCCGACGAGGTGGAGGTGCCGGAGGGCCTGCAGGCCGCATTGGCCATGGGTAATCGTTGGCAGGACTTGCTCGCCGCTCAGTTTCAGCTAGGACGAACCGGCAACGAGATTCTGGCGGAGACACAGCGCGCAGCGATGTCTGCCGGCATCCAGTCTTGGACCTATAGTCACCCGCTTGGATACGTTGGTCACGCTCCGGGACCTACCATTGGCATGTGGGACAACCAGGGCCCGACCGTTGGTACCGGTGACTGGCCGCTCCACGCGTCGACCACTTACGCCATCGAGGGCGGTGTACGGGTGTCCTTACCCGAGTGGGACGGTGAGTCGCTACAGATCATGTTGGAAGAGGACGCGGTCTTTGATGGCCAGACGCTGACCTTCTTGGCGGGACGACAGACCCAGTGGCATGTGGTGCAGTGACCGGGTCGGCTTCGCGTCTAGCGTGTGTAAGACGTTCCTGTCGATAGGGAGAAGCGCCTCCTATGCGTACTGGCACCGAACTGATCGATGCCCACCAACGGATAGGAGAAGTAGGTGTCTTTCACGACCTGATCAGTGGGTCGTCCTATTACCAGTACCAGAGAGGTTCGGAAGAATTCTCTGAGGCGTGGACTACGCCACTGCGCTCACGCTGCTCCGGCGATCGACTAGGGAGCCAGCCTACTTTGGCATCGAAAGCGTCTTAGGTCGAGGGTTCCATTAGGTCGAATAGCGTCGTTGCTACCAGTGTCAGCACCTTCGTATGTGCTTGCGTATGCACTTCCCAGCGCCAACGCACGATGCCGTATTGTCCTGACGAGGAGACGCGTGACTCAAGTACATGCAGCGTTAGATGCAATACGTCACCGGCCCGTACGGGCGCATGCCAACGCAACTCATCAATGCCGGGCGACGCGCTTGCATTCGATCCAAACAACACGTTGTCAACGACGAGTCGCATGGCAATCGCGCAGGTGTGCCAGCCCGAGGCGATTAAGCCCTGCCAACGAGACTTCTCCGCGGCAGCCCGATCAATGTGAAAGGCTTGTGGGTCCCATTGCTGGGCGAATGCTATGAGTGCTGCTTCGGTGACTGGAGCGGTGCCGGCGTCAATGATCCTGCCCGGCGTGCATTCCTCAAATTTCATGTCCGGGGTCCCTTGCGTGAGGCGGGTGGCGCAGGCAGCCTATCGACCGTGGTCCCAAGCAATGACGCGATGCCGTTGCTGCCCTAAGCCCTCGATACCTAGTTCGATCAGATCGCCGTCTTTGAGAAAGTGCGGTGGCGTTTTGCCCATGCCGACGCCCGGTGGGGTGCCGGTGGTGATGATGTCGCCCGGTAGTAACTGCATGAATTGACTGATGTAACTGACCAAGGTGGCGCAGTCGAAAATCATGGATGCGGTATTGCCAGTCTGCATCCGTTCGCCGTTCACGTTGAGCCACAGGCCGAGCGCTTGAACGTTGTTGATTTCCTCCGGTGTAACGAGCCACGGGCCCACTGGTCCGAAGGTTGCGCAGCCCTTGCCTTTGTCCCAAGTGCCGCCGCGTTCGGTCTGGAACGCCCGTTCGGATAGATCATCCACGAGTACATAGCCGGCAACCCGCTGCAGTGCCTCCTCGGGCTCGACATAGTGGGTGTGTTGGCCTATTACAATGCCGAGTTCAACTTCCCAGTCCATTTTTTGTGCATCGCGCGGACGTCGGACGTCGTCATTGGGCCCTTGCAGACACGATACCGCTTTGGTGAACAGAATAGGTTCTTTCGGCACCGGCATGCCGGCTTCTGCGGCATGGTCGCTGTAGTTCAGTCCCACCGCCACAAACTGGCGGGTTCCGGTGAAGGGCAGGCCGAGGCGGGGATTGCCGTCGACGCGTGGCAGTGAGTCTGGTTGCAGTCTTGCTAGTGCTGCGAGGGCTGCTGGCGCGAGCGACTCTACGGTGAGGTCACTGACATGGGCGCTGAGGTCCCGTAGATGCCCCTGTGTGTCCAGTAGGCCTGGTCGTTCCTGCCCAAGGGGGCCATAGCGTAGTAGTTTCATGTTCGTGCGCTCCTGTTAGCGAGCGTCACAGCACGATGCCTGCTGGCACTCGAACGCGCCCGTCGCCAAAAAGCGCGTCCGCGGCGTCAACCTGTCTGGTCCACTCGTAGCAGAGGCCTTTCGTACGCAGGACTTCGAGACCAAAGCTCCGAATTCGCTCGAGCCCGAAGGCATGCTCGGGCGCTGGGGCGGCGGTGGCATCGGCGAGCACCACGGGGCGGAATCCCAATTGCGCGAGGCCCACGGCGGACTGTAGCACACACACGTCCGTCTCAAGGCCGATTAGCACCGCGGTACGCCGCGGTTGTGCTTGCAATGCGGCGAGCAGTGCGGGCGCCCCGGTGAGACTGAAGACGGTCTTGTTGTGTTCGGTAATGCCGGGTGGCAGTTGGGCCATCAGCGCGGTAGCGGTCGATCCGTGCTTGTCGGGCGTCTCGACTGTGACGAAGGTGGGGATGCCGAGGCGGCCGGCTACTTCAATGACAAACGACATAGTGCTGAGGACGCTGTCGCGCCGAGCGGTGTCCAGTTTTTTGAGAAAGCCTTCCTGGCAATCAATAAGAATCAGTATGGAATCGTTGCGATCGATCAGTGTGGTTTGCGCAGTCATGGGTATCCTAAGCGGCCTTGTGGGCCTTGATGTGTCCAGGTCGGAGTTCGCCGCGTCGTACGACCAGCGCCAATTGCTCCCAATTGCGGATGAAATGTTCGGTACGCGCAAGGCCGATGCGCGTAATCAACATACTGCGCATGGGGCCGGCCAAGGAGGCAGCCTCGGCCTCTGCAATGGGGAGGTACCACGCATTGCGGTCTCGGACTACGATCTCGGTGAAGCCGACCTGCTGCAGTACCGCGGCGGTCTCCTCGAGCGTGGCCATGTTGTAGGTGATGCCTTCGAGGCGAAAGTACTCGAGCATTTCGGCCGAGTAAGCCCCCACGCTACCACGCAACCAATCGCTGGCGAGAAATCGACCGCCCGGTCGCAGTACACGATGTACTTCGGCGAAAAAAGCTGGTTTGTCCGGGATTTGGACAATGGAGTCCTTGGAAAACACCAGATCAAACGAACCGTTGGCAAAGGGCAGAGGTCCCGGCGTCACCAGTTGGCTTTCAATGCGGTCTTGAAGCCCAGCGCGCGCAATCCGTGCATCCATCTGCGCGAGCATCACCGGATCGATGTCGATGCCGGTGACCCGTGCCGCGCCATGGGTGACGACGAGCAGTTCGTCTACCGCGCCGAGCGCGGCACCCACGTCCAGCACGTGGCAGCCGGCAAGGTCGCTGCCTTCGAGTAACTCGGCCACTTCCGCAGGGCCGCCCGGGGAGAGGAACCCATCCCCCCAGAGCAGTTGCAGGAGCAGCATCATGGCCTCGTCGTATTCGCCGACCTCACTGGGTTGGTTGATTTTGACTGTCATGCATGCCGCTCCGGCGCTCGGTGATTACTGAATCGCGCCGAGGTAGTCACCCTTGCCAATCGCCACGCCATTGGCACGCAGGATTGCGTAGACGGTGGTGATATGGAAGTACAGATTCGGGAGCACGAAGTGCGTCACATAGTTGCGTCCGATGAAGCGCATGGTGATCGACGGGTACACAATTTCGATCGCCTTGTCTTCGGCGCCGGCAATGGCGGCGGCGGGGACGGTGTCGATAAAGGCCAGTGTCTTGGCGATCCGGGCCAGCAATTCCTCGACCGTCGTTTCATTGTCCTCGTACTTGGGCATGTCGACGCCGCCGAGTCGAGCCACCGCGCCTTT
>Ga0194048_10000034_pt1 | contig 56952 bp, 53 predicted proteins | sample JunL225m_MetaG_FD_161685 | JGI IMG/M metagenome (GOLD analysis project Ga0194048, IMG submission 161685) | Anoxic zone freshwater microbial communities from boreal shield lake in IISD Experimental Lakes Area, Ontario, Canada - Jun2016-L222-5m | ecosystem: Environmental > Aquatic > Freshwater >...
ACGCCCTGCTCTGCTTGTTTGGTGCCAAGGGTGAGACCGACCTTGGCAAGGTCTTCTTCACGCGTAAGCTCGGGTAAATGGGCCGCGTCTCCGACTGGCTGCGCCGCAAGGTGCGTGATCCGCTCGGCGCCGAGTTGCGGCAGGGGGCGACACCTGAAGGCGTGGCGGCGTCGGTCTCAGTCAGCCTAGCCATCGCCGTCAACCCTCTCATCGGCACGACCACCATTGGCTGCATCATCGCTGGGCGCCTCTTCCGCTTGAACCAGGTGGTGATGCAAATCGTCAACCATGCGAGTTTCGTCCTGCAGGTAGCGCTCATGATTCCGTTCATGCGCATCGGCGAGACCGTGACCGGATCGCGGCACATCGTGCTGACCTACGAGGCCATCATGAAGCAGTATAATGAGTCGTTCAGCATTTTCTTCCAGAAGTTCTGGATGGCCTACGTGCATGGCATCATTGGCTGGCTGATCGTCGCGCCGCCCGCCGCGTGGATTCTGAATTTCTTCCTACGGTGGACTTTCCGTCGCTTGATGAAAAAGAACCTCGCATGAGCCCGCTCTTCAATCTCGGTTACGACTTTTTGGCGCTGCTCGGCATCGCCTGCGTCTATTTCGCGGTCTGTTGGCTGATCGCTCGCAAATTAGACAACTGGTCGATTGTGGACGTCGCCTGGTCCTACGGCTTCGCCTTGGTGGGGCTTCAGATGCTTTATCTGCACACCACCGTCATGCCGCTCGGCGGACAAGGCCTGCTCATGGCGCTCGCGACGATTGGTTGGAGCCTTCGACTGGGCACGCACCTTGCGGTCCGCGTCCTTGGGCACCTCGAGCAGGAAGACGGCCGGTATGTGCGCATGCGGGCCGAAGCGGGCGACGGCATGCCCGGGCGGATGGCGTATTTCTATTTCGTCCAAGCCGTGGCGCTGGCCTTACTTTGCCTCCCCTTACTTTCGTCTAGCCCGCAGGGGGCAACTGGACCCGTGCGCCTCATCCATTGGTGTGGGCTCGGCGTGGTCATTGCGGCGATGCTCATCGAAGGATGGGCCGATGCGCAGTTGGCGGCCTTCAAGAAAGATCCCGCCAACCAAGGGAAAGTCTGTGAGCGAGGGCTCTGGTCGTGGAGCCGTCATCCGAATTACTTCGGTGAGTGGCTCGTCTGGGTCGGCTTCCTCCTCATGAGCTACAACAGTACCTACCGCGGCATCCCCGGACTGGCATGTGTGGCCATCATGTATTACCTGCTCAATCACGTGACGGGCGTGCCTCTGACCGAGCAGCAATTACTGCGCTCGAAGGGCTCCGCGTATGCGGACACCCAGCGGAGGGTCTCGGCGTTCTGGCCGTGGCCGCCTCGCCGCTAGGAAGTCCGCATTTGCCACCGGGCCAAGGGGAACGTTTGCTCTCGTCATGCAGAGCTTCGAAGAGAACGGCGTGCCCATGGAGCGGTGGAAGGTCGGCGCTTCGACCTATGAGACCTGCCTGACGCGCGGCGCTCGGCTGCTCCGCTGGAAGCTCGATGTGCCGACTGGCCACCGGGAAATCCTTTTCTGGCCGGGAGGGGCACCCATGGAGCTCGATAAAATCGGGCACGTCCGGGGCGGAAACCCCATTCTCTTCCCCTTCATGGGGCGCAATTACGCAGACGGGGAGAAGTTCGCTTGGAAGGCTGCGGATGGCGTCAAGCGGCCCATGCCCCAGCACGGCTTCGCCCGTGATGCCGTCTTTGAAATCGTCGAGAGCGGCCCCAAGTATGCCGTCGTGCGCTTAGTGCAAGACGAGCGGGGGCGGAGCTGCTACCCCTTCGCGTATGACTTCCGAATCCGCTTCGACTTCCTTGAGCTCTTCCTGCGGATCACTTTTGAGTTTGAGAATCGCGACAGCAAGCCCCTGCCCTGGTGCGCTGGGCATCACTTCTATTTCACGCTGCCATGGCATGCGGGCCTGAGCCGGCGCGATTATGTCATTAAGATCCCGTCAAAGAAACAATGGCGGCATGCCGCCGACGGGAAGCTTGTGCCGTTCGCTGAGCTCAAAGGCGCGAGCGAGATTGGTTTCGATAACCCGCATCTCTCCGACTGCATCTTCACCAACCTGAAATCGGCCACGCTCAGCTTCGGCCCCAAGTCAGGGGAAGAAGACATCACCGTGAAAGTCGGCGAAGAAGCGATTCCGGGCAGCTGGGCGACCGTCGTCACCTGGACCGCGGACCCTGAGGCGCCGTTCTATTGCGTGGAACCGTGGATGGGCCCGCCCAACAGCCCCGAACATAAGAACGGGCTCCGTTTTGCGGAGCCCGGTCAGGTCGACACCTTCGTCACCGAAGTGTCGTTGATGTAAGCCGTACGGCTTACTTATTGCTAGAGTTGCCGAGGGGCAGCTTGCCCTTCGACTTAGCGGGAGCCTTCTTGGCTGGGGCAGCCGGAGCAGCCGGAGCCGGATCAGGCGTCAAGGTCGTGTTGACCGGGACGAGACCTGCGGCCGGAAGCGCCGTGGTGTCAACGCCGCCGTCGGTGACGGGGCTAGGACCCTTCTTAGGGCCCATGCAACCGACAACAGCGAAGGAAAGGAGGGAGAGAACGAACAGATTGCGTACCATGGCAGTGAGGTTAGGTTGCGGGGACTCTACCGAGCATGTCCCAACGCACAAGCGCAGATTCTGGCCCCCTTTTCCTGTTCGTCTGTACGGGCAACTTCTACCGGAGCCGCCACGCCGAGGCCTTATTCAACTGGCATGCCCGCCGGACGGGGCATCCCGCCCGGGCCTTTTCACGCGGCCTCCTCACCTCTTTGGTCGCCGATGAGCCCACCCTGATCTCCCGGGACACCGAAAAACGCCTAGGCGAACTGGGCATTCCGCTGGAGCTGACCGGGGCGGCCCCCACCCAGCTGAGGCGCGAAGACCTGGAGCGCGCCCACCGGACCATCGCCCTCAAGCGGGACGAACATTACGCCATGATGCTCCAGTCTCACCCTGAATGGGCGGACCGAATTGATTATTGGACCGTGCACGACATCGACTTCGCCCAGCCCACGGAAGCCCTTCCTCAGATCGAAGGACGAATCCTCGAGCTGATGAAAGAGCTGACAGGTCAGGCCGGGGCTTAGGCGGCGGAACCCGCGTCGGCGCGACGGAGCACTTCGAGGTAGGAGGCTGCCTGATTCAGCAAGCCGCGCAGCTCGACCATCGTTTCATGGGCCACCTCGGCCTTCGTCGCGGCGGCTTCTTTCAAGGCTTCGGCGCGGCGGGCAAGTTCGGTGGCGAGTTCGTGGGCAGCGGTAATCGTCTTCGCTTTCAATTCGCGGGAGCGCTCATCTAGGCGGGCGGCCAGGGAATCGATATCACGACCGAGCGTACGGCTCTTTTCCTTGAGCTCGGCGGCCATGATACGGGAATCCGGCACGCGGCGGAGGTCTTCGGTGAGGCCGACCTTGGAGAGCGTCCAGATGATCCACTTCGTCGGATCGAACTGCCAGGGCTTCACGCCGTTACGGTAGTCGTGCTGGAATTCGTGGTGATAGTTATGGTAACCCTCGCCGAAAGTCAGGAGCGCTACCGCGCCGCTGTCGCGAGCGCTGTGGTCGGTGGAGTAAGGCTGGCGGCCGATCATGTGGCAGAGCGAGTTGATGCAGAACGTGCCTTGCTGAACGACGACCGTGCGGAGGAGACCGGCGATAAGGAAGGCGGCCAAGGCCGTCATGCCGGGATTGGTGTACCCCATGAGCAGGGCGTAACCGTAGCCGAGAGCGGCTGGCACCACGAAGCCAACGAAAGCGCCGATCCATTGGACGTAGCGGTGCTGCCACATGACGAGGGGGTCGGCTTCTAGGTCCTTGACGTTCGTGATGGGGGCCGGCGGCTTGAGGCGGAAGAGAAGCCAGCCGATATGGGCGTAAAAGAAGCCCTTGGAGATATCATACGGGTCTTCATCTTCATCCACGTGCTTATGGTGGATACGGTGGTCGGCGCACCAATCATGGGCCGAATTTTCGAAAGAAGCGGCACCGAAGAGCAGCACAAAGAGCTTCACCGGCCACTTGGCCTTAAAGGAGATATGGGAGAACAGGCGGTGATAGCCCAGGGTGATACCAAAGCCCGTGGCGTAGTAATAAAAGACGAACAATGCCCAGACAAAGCCCCAGCCATGAACCTTGTTGGCAGCGTCGACCGGCAGGTTGAACTGGGTCCAAAGGAACCAGGGCACCACCGTCAGCGAAAGGAAGGCCGTACCGATGAGGAAGGCAGAGGTCACCCACTCAATGCGGTAGATTGGGAAGTTTTTGAACTTCATATAGGAGCAAAGGTTGCGGAACGGTGCCCGCAAATGCGAGTGCAATCGAGCATCCGAAGGCGGTAAAAACCGCGTCTAAATTCGCTTTTTCGGAAAGTTCTGTTCCAAAAAAGACAATTGGGCGAATTTACTTAATCGCGGCGACGGCGGCCGATAGAGTTCTTCACCGGGATGATGCGCACCGGTTCGCGCGTCTTAATCCACAGATCGCTCTCCTTGAAAAGTTTTCCAGAAATACTCTGCACGGCGTCGCCGAAAGATTCGACCGGCAGGCGCTGGCCCTTCGGCGATTCATTAAAGGCCTTGGCGACATCGACGATCTTGTCGGCGACCTCCTTGGGGTCGTCATCTTCAAGGAGTTGGACAATCCAACCCGTCAGATCCTTGGGCAGCCCCTCTTCTGGTTCGCTGACCAAAACGAGCATCTGCTTCTTGGCCGGCTTCTCGCGCTCGACCGCTTCTTCGGCCGCGGCTTCGCGAATCTGATTAAGGATGGCGGCGGCGACGCGCACGTCGACCCCGCTCTCCTTGAGGACTTTCTGCACAATCTCGATGTCTACCTTGGCCATAGGCCCTCAAGAGACTCCAAGCGCCCCAGCGAGGGAAGCCGGAGTTATTCGCAGCACCCCTATGGCGTGCCGGGAGGGGCAGGGCTAGGGTTAGGGGGAGCTAATTGAGGGTGGGGCAACTAGGGCAGCACGCGGTGCTTCCCCACCCTCAATTAGCCCTCACTTGCCTCCCCCGACCCTTTCCCTCTTAACCCCCTCGATGCCGGAGCACACGAAAGTCATGGGCAAGGAATGGGCGGATGCCCGGCGGGCGGCCAACGTCGCCCGGTTAGGGGCCACCTTGGCCGAAGGGTTAGCGGGGCGAGGCGACATCACCTTTGAGTTGGGCTGCGGGCACGGACACTGGCTAGCCGCTTACGCCGCCGCACATCCGGGAGAGTTCTGCGTCGGCATCGACTTGATCACACACCGCGTCGCACGCTCCCAGCGCAAACAGTCCTTGGGCAAACTGGATAACCTGATTTTCCTGAAAGCCGAAGCGATGGAATTTCTGGAAGCACTCCCGGCTCCGATTATCCTGCGCAAAATCTTTATTCTCTACCCCGACCCGTGGCCGAAAAAGAAGCACCACAAGAACCGCTTCATCTGCCCAGAGAGCCTCGACTTACTCGCCCGCCGGTCGGCCATCGGCACACGCCTACACTTCCGCACGGATGATGCCGATTATTTCGCGTGGACGACGGAGTTCCTCGGGGCCCACCCGCGTTGGCAAATCCAACCCGAACAAACCTGGCCCTTTGAACAAAAGACCTTCTTCGAGGAGCGAATGAAAGATAAGCGCGACGTTATCGCTGACCTAGTTGGTTAAGCTCCACGATAAGTGACTCATGGGGAGGGGCTAAGCCTACCTAATGCTTTCCCTTGCACCGCAGGCTTTCATTCCTAGTCATAAAGCCCGTGAAGTCCTTTCGTCATACGCGTATCACTTTCACTATCGGGCCCGCCACGGAATCAGAGGCGCAGCTTGAAGCGATGATCAACGCCGGGGCCAACGTCGTCCGCCTGAACATGGCCCACGCTGACCATGCCTGGGTGCGTAAGACCGTCGAGCGCGTGCGGATGGTCAGCAAGCGCATGAAGAAAGAGCTCGGCGTGATGATGGACATCAAAGGTCCGGAAATCCGCACGGGCGCCCGCACTGAATCCACCCAGCTAACCACGGGACAGCTCGTAGACGTCACCGGCTCCGAGAGCACCAAGGCCGATGGCGATGTCTTGGTCATTCCGACCAATTACCCCAAGATGATCACTGCGGTCCCCGTGGGCGGCATCGTCCTCGTCGATAACGGCCTCATCCAACTTCGCGTGCTGGAACAAAAAGCGGATCGCCTCCGATGCAAAGTCGAGCAGCCGGGCCCGTTGGGCAGCCGGCGCCACATCAACCTACCTGGCGTGAAGGTCGACCTCCCGGCACTCACCGACAAAGACCGCGCTGATGTCGCCGTCGGCTGCGATGTCGGCGTGGACTTCTACGCCCTCTCTTTCGTCCGCGAAGCCGCCGATGTCGATTCACTCCGACGCCTCCTACTTGAGCATCACTCCAAGGCACACATCATCTCCAAAATCGAGGACCAGTCGGCCATTGAGCACCTCGGCTCGATCCTGAATGCGACGGATGCTTTGATGGTGGCGCGGGGCGATCTTGGCATCGAGATCCCTTACGAAACCCTGCCGCTCATTCAGCGCAAAGCCGTGGCCATGGCCATCGCGTGCCGCAAGCCCGTCATCGTCGCGACGCACATGCTTGAGTCCATGATTCAGAACCCGGTGCCCACGCGTGCCGAGGTCACCGACGTCTCCAATGCCGTCAACGAAATGGCCGACTCCGTCATGCTCTCGGGCGAGACCACGACCGGCAAGCACCCCATCCGCTGTGTCGAAGTGATGGCCCGCATCGCCTCCACCACCGAACACGAACTGCCGCGGAAACTTTCCGCCGAGCAGGATAACGAGACCCCGAAGATTAAACTCCTCCGAGCGGCCGCGGGCCTCGCGCAGGATTTAGGCAACACCGGCATCATCGCCTTCACCCGCAACGGCGACGTCCCGCGCACGCTTTCCTCCCTCCGGGCCGTCGGTTGCCCCATCTATGCGTTCATGGAGGAAGAAGCCGTGCACCGGAAGATGAGCCTGCTCTGGGGCGTCGAATCTTTTCAAGTGAAGTTCCAGCCCAAGGCCGAAGATAATATCACTCTGGCACTGGAGCGCCTGCGCGACGAAGGCCACTGCGTGCCCGGCCAAGTGCTCGTCATCGTGACCAACGTCATCCTCGGCCCGACCGTCATCGATAGCGTGCAGTTGCGCGCCGTGCCGCCGATCGAAGCACCAGGGGCGTAAGGGCACGGCGCGAAGCTGGCGTATTTTGTCTTGAGGTAGGGCGGGTTGTCCTCAACCCGCCATTGAGCGTGGAGAGGAATGTGCGAATATAGAGTTTGGAGTACCGAGTATGGGCGGAGAGATTCGTAGGCGATGAGGCAAACGGACGGCTGGGGACAGCCGTCCCTACCAGCGAAGGCGAAGCCTTCGAGGGGACAAGGGGCCAAGACGGATACAGACCGGGGCAGCACGCGGTGCTGCCCCACCCTATTACACCTGGAAATAGCGGCGGGCGAGGGCCTGCGTGCCAGAATCGCCTTCGCCGGCGGCGACGACTTCACCGTAGAGTTTCGCGGCGAGCTCAAGGCCGGGAAGCTTGATGCCCTGTTCGCGGCAGACGTCGAGCGAGAGGCCGATGTCCTTCACGAAGTGCTTCACATAGAAGCCCGGTGCGAAATCGCCCTTGAGCACGCGCGGAGCGAGATTGAGGAGCGCCCAGCTCGAGGCACCGCCACCGGAGATGGAACGCAGGGTGGTCTCGAGATTCAGGCCCGTCGCGTGCGCGAACGCCAAAGCCTCGGACATCGCAATCATGCCAGAGGCGATGCCGATTTGGTTAGCGAGTTTGCAGAGCTGGCCCGTGCCCGGTGCGCCCTGCAGGACGATCGTTTTGCCCATGGCAGCGAACAGCGGTTGCGCGAAATCATAATCCTTCTCCGATCCGCCGACCATGATCGTCAGCGTACCCTCGCGGGCGCCACGATCGCCGCCGGAGACCGGGGCGTCGAGCGGCCCAAAGCCTTGGGCTGAAGCCTCCGCGGCGAGTGAACGGGCGAGCGCCGGGCTCGAAGTGGTCATATCAATGAGCACACAGCCAGGCTTGGCCGAGGACATGAAGCCCTGCGGACCGCGCCAAACTTCTTCGACGTCGTTCGGATAGCCGACCATCGAGATGGCGACATCGACGCCTTTAGCCGCCTCCGCTGGCGAGGCAGCCCACTTGGCGCCCAGCGCAAAGAGGTCATCGGCCTTGGCCTTGGTGCGGGTGTAGACCGTGACCTCGTGGCCGGCCTTCAGCAGGTTCGCAACCATGCTCTTCCCCATCACGCCGGTGCCCACGAATGCAATTTTCATAGGCGGAGTGAAAGAAGAACGGGGGACTGAGTCGAGGACTGCGTAAAGGGCGGCATCGGGTAGGGACGGCTCTCCGGGCCGTCCGTTCGCGGACGGAGATACGAAAATTGGTCGGGTCAACGGCGGGCTCGGCGAGCCCCGCCCTACCCAAGGCATCCCAAGACCGCTTGCCCTTCCCGGTCGAATCCTTGAATCTGCCGGCATGTCTTCGGCGCCCCTCACCGTCAGCGAGCTTTCCGATGTCCTTAAGGGCACGGTCAATCGCATCGGGACCGTCGAAGTCGTCGGGGAAATTTCGGGCTACAAACATTATTCCTCAGGGCACCACTACTTCTCGATTAAGGATAGCGGAGCGACGCTCTCCTGTGTGTTACTGAGCTATCAGGCTCGCTGGGTGAAATTCGCCATGGGCGACGGCGTGAAGGTCATCCTCAAGGCCAAGGCCGATATCTACGCTCCCTCCGGCAAGCTCTCGCTCATGGTCGATTCGATGAAGCAGGCTGGCGAAGGCGACCTCTTCCAGAAATTCAAGGAGCTCCAGGAGAAGCTCAAAGCCGAGGGCTTGTTTGACGAAGCGAACAAGCGTGCCCTACCCGACTTTCCGAAAGTCGTGGCCTTCATCACCTCCGAGAGTGGTGCGGTCTGGCACGATTTTACGGAAGTCCTGAAGACGCGTGGCTGGAGCGGTACCGCCTGGCTCGTGCCCGCGCGTGTGCAGGGCGAGACCTGCCCAGGCTCTATCATCCACGGACTCAAGCTGGCCAACGCCATCCCGGGGATTGACCTCATCGTCGTCGGCCGCGGCGGAGGCTCCATGGAAGATCTTTGGGGCTTCAACGACGAAGCCCTCGTCCGCGCCGTGCGGGCAAGCAAGACGCCCGTCATCTCCGCCGTCGGCCACCAGACCGACTTCACGTTGTGCGACTTCGCCGCGGACAAGCGCGCCGAAACCCCGACAGCCGCCGCCGAACTCATCGTCTCCGGACAGATCAAACTTCGGGAGAAGTTGAAGCTCCTCGCGGCAGAGCTCGCCCGCCACTCCCCGAAGGCGAAGCTCCAGTCGCTTTTCCAAGACCTCGATCTCCTGAACGAACGGCTCGATGGCGCCGCTCAGGAAACCATCGCCACCCATCGGCACACGCTCTCCGAGCTCGGCAGCGAACTTCACCGCCTCTCGCCGAAGGCTCGCCTCGGCATCACGCGCGAGAAGCTCAATCAACTCGGCAAGCGCCTTCAGTCGGCTGGCTTCGAATCGATCCTTTCACGCGGCTACTCGATTGTCCGCGATGCCGACGGCTCTGTGATTACGTCAAGCAAGGGCGTGACCAAGGGCCGTAAACTCCGCCTGAAGTTCAACGACGGCGAGGCCGGCGCGACGGGCGGGTAACGACAACGAGGGCAGCACGCGGTGCTGCCCCTACCTGACGCAGAGGATTAGTAGGCCTTCGCCATCACGACACGGCGAGCGCTGGGCTCACCGGTGACAACGCACTTGCCGGGCTCATCCTTAGCATCGAGCGGGATGCAACGGATGGTGACCTTGAGTTCATCCTTCAGGCGTTTCTCGACTTCCTTTGAGCCGTTCCAGTGGCACAGTGCGAAGCCGCCGTGGATTTCAGCCTTCTCGGCGTTCTTCGGCGTGAAGAATGCCTTCAGCTCATCCCAGCTATTAATTTCGCGGGTGTGTTCGGCGCGGTGGGCCTTCGCCCGGGCGAGGAGATTGTCCTGAATGGATTGCAGACGGGCGACGATGCCGGAGACGAATTCAGCGCGAGGGACGCCAGCCTTCTCGCCGGTATCGCGGCGGGCAGCGAAGACCGCATTGGCGGCCATGTCGCGCGGGCCGACCTCGACGCGGACTGGGACGCCCTTCTTAATCCAACCCCAGACCTTATCGCCGCCGCGGATGTCGCGATTATCGATCGTCACGACAATCTTGCGGTCGTGGAAGCGCTGGGCCGCGAGTTCCTTTTGGAGAGACTGACAGTAGGTAAGGATATCGGCCTTCGTGGCGTCGTCCTTGTAAATCGGAATAATGACCACGTGTTGCGGGGCGAGGCGGGGCGGCGCGACGAAACCATCGTCGTCGGAGTGCGTCATGATCATACCGCCGATGAGGCGGGTCGAGACGCCCCACGAGGTCGTGTGTGCGTACTGCTGCGTGCCCTTCTCGTCCTGAAATTGAATGTTACAGGACTTGGAGAAATTCTGGCCAAGGTAGTGGGAGGTGCCGGCCTGGAGGGCCTTGCGGTCCTGCATCATCGACTCGATGCAGAGCGTATCGACCGCACCCGGGAAGCGTTCGCCTTCGGTCTTGCGGCCCATGATCACCGGCATCGCCATGTAGTTCTCGGCGAAGTCCGCGTAGACCTGGAGCATCTTGTTGGTCTCCTCGACCGCTTCGGCCTCGGTCGCGTGGACCGTGTGGCCTTCCTGCCAGAGGAATTCCGCCGTCCGAAGAAAGAGGCGCGTGCGCATTTCCCAGCGGACAACGTTGGCCCACTGGTTGATGAGAATCGGCAAATCGCGGTAGGACTGGACCCACTTCGAGTAGGTCTCGCCGATGATCGTCTCGGAAGTCGGGCGCACGATGAGGGGCTCTTCGAGCTCGCCGGCGGGGACGAGCTTACCGTCGGGGCCCATCTCGAGGCGCGAGTGGGTGACCACTGCACACTCCTTGGCGAAGCCATCAACGTGGGCGGCTTCCTTCTGAATATAGCTGACCGGAATGAAGAGCGGGAAGTAGGCGTTTACGTGGCCGGTCTCCTTGAACATCTCATCGAGGTCGCGGTGAATATTCTCCCAGAGGGCGTAGCCCCAAGGCTTAATCACCATGCAACCGCGGACTGGGCTGTTTTCGGCCAGGTCGGCATGCTTGATCACCTGGAGGTACCACTCAGGATAGTCTTCCTGGCGGGTCGGGGTGATGGCGGTCTTGGGTTTGGCGGCGGGCTGCTGGGACATAAAGGTACTAAAGAGGGAAGGAACGCCGAAGGGCAAGACGGGAGGGCGAGGCAAGAGAGCCCTCTTGTCCTCCGGTCCTCGAACTAGCCTTTCCTTACCTGCCAGAAGCGCGCTCGACCGCTCATATCGGGCAGGCCGGAGGCTTCCACGTAACCGAGTTTCGCCGAGAGTTCGGCCAAAGCTGGGTGCTGATCGATGCCCGTTTCGCAGAGCACCCAACCGCTCGGGCGCAAATACTTCACGGCACCTTCCAAGATTTTTCTTAAATCAGCGAGCCCGTCTTCCGCGGCGACCAAGGCAGACTGCGGGTCAAACTCGCGCACCTCGGGGTCAGCGACGGCGACTTCGGCTTCCGTGAGGTAAGGAGGGTTCGCCACAATGAGGTCGTAAGCATCCGTGACGGCGGAGAACCAATCGGACTCCGCGAAGTTCACGCGCTCGGCCAGGCCGAGCTGGGCGGCGTTTTCACGGGCGAGGGCTAACGCATCCGGCGAGCGATCCACCGCGTCGACCTTCCAAGCCGGCCGCTCCGAGGCCAACGCCAGCGCGATGGCGCCGGAACCCGTGCCGAGATCAAGCACGCGCACGACCTGATCTTCGGGAAAAAGGGCGAGGGCGTGGGCGATCAGTTCCTCGGTCTCGGGGCGCGGGATGAGGGCGCGCTTATCGGACTTCAAGACGAGGTCGCGAAACTCCGCTTTGCCCGTGATATGTTGGAGTGGTTCATGATTGCCGCGGCGGACGGTCATATCGCGGAGACGCACCACTTCGGCGTCGCTCAGTAAGCGTTCAAATTGCAGGTAAAGATCGAGTCGTTTGAGGCCAAGCCCGCCGGCGAAGAGATGCTCCGCTTCCATCCGCGGCTTCTCCAGACCCTTGCGCGTCAAAAACTCCGTCGCCTTCTTCAGCGTCTCAAGCAGGTTTTGCATCAGCGGGCAGCGGCGCGGGTCAGGCGGTCGTTGAAGGCCACGCCGAGGCCGACGGGGGGAGCCAGTTCGGCGTGAATCGTGGCGTAGCCACGGCCATCGAGCTGGCGCAGCAGGTCGAAGAGATTATGGGCGGCCTCCTCCATCGAGCCTGACTCCGAAAGCAGAAAGACGTCGGCATTGGTCGGCGGCGAAACCCGGCGGCCTAAGAAGAGAATCGCGGAACGGAGATTGGCGATGACTGGTAAAGTTCCGTGAGGGAAAAGGGCGACCTGGGTAGCGGGGCTATAATGACGGGCGAGCATCCCGGGAGCATCTTGAGCTACCTGTGGACCCGCGGTACGCGTCACCTCTTCGATCTCACCGAGCAGGGCGCGAAGCGTCTCGATGGAAATTGGACCGGGGCGGAGCAGGCGGGCGCGGTCGGGCGCAGAGAGATCGAGAATGGTCGATTCCAGTCCGTGCTGGCAGGGCCCTCCATCGACGATCCAGGGGCAACGCTCGCCGAGTGAGGTGCGGACGTGCTCGGCTTTCGTGGGGCTCACGTAGCCAAAAGGATTAGCGCTGGGTGCGGCGAGCGGGCGAGAGGCGAGTCGAAGCGCCTCGCGAAATAACGGATGCGCTGGAATGCGGACGGCCACCGTATCCTTACCGGCGGTGACGAGATCGGGTACGACGGCTTTGCGGCGCAGCACAACCGTGAGCGGCCCCGGCCAAAGGTGGGCGATTTTCGCAAGTCGTGCATCCGGCTCGGCGACTTCAGCGAGCCCCGCGAGATCGAGCACGTGCACGATGAGCGGATCAAGGAGCGGTCGGCCCTTGATAGTGAAGACCTGGGCAAGGGCGCGCTCATTGAGGGCATCCGCCGCGAGGCCGTAGACTGTCTCGGTGGGTAAAGCCACACACTCGCCCTGACGCAACAACTCGGCCGCCCGAGGAAGTTCGGTGGCGGTCAGCAGACTGGGAAGGGGCGCGGACAAAGGGGAAATAAAGTTAGGCGGAACCGGCCGGAAAGTCTCGTTTGATTTACGACGAAGGCTCCCCAGGGGCAACCTCCTACACCGGCAACAAAAAGGCCGCCTGAAGAGGCGGCCCGGGGAAGTCGTCGCAAGGACGATTACTTCATCGTGATCATATTGCGGGCGCGCTTAACGGCACGGGCAATATAACGCTGCTGGCGGGCGGTCAGGCCGGACAGCTTGCGGGGCAGGATTTTGCCCGTCTCGGTGACGTAGCGCGACAGAGCCTCGGGTTCGGTGAAATCGAAATCGAGGGGGTTGCGGGAACGCTTGAGCTTACCTTCGGTAGTCATGGGAGGTTTGGAAGTAAGCGGAGGTGGGCCGAGGGCAAGGAGAAATGGGGATACGCCACAGGCACAGGGGTAGGGGCAGGGGGAGAAATGAAGGAAATAACCGCAATTTGGCTCTTTTCTAAAAACCCCTAGCCCTACCACTTCTAGCCTTTTTAGGCCCTTTTGACCGCGATCAGGAACTCTTTGTTACCATCCCGGCCTTCGATCGGCGAGGGAATCACCCCGAGGACCTGGGCGCCGGGAAGTGACTGAATGGAGGCGGTCAGGCCATCGACCACGCGGGCATGGATGACCGGGTCCTTGATGATCCCCTGCGCTTTGTCGGCCTCGGCCCGCGTCGCCTCGAACTGCGGCTTGATGAGCGCGATCAGATGCCCGCCCTTCCCTGTCCGCTCCCAGGCGGCCGGTAGCACGAGCCTCAAAGAGATGAACGAGAGATCCATGACCACGATACCGTAGGTCCGTTGCGGTAGCTCGACGGTGTTGATTTCACGCGCGTTGAACTTCTCAAGGTTCTTGATGCGCGGATCATTGCGGAGTTTCGAATGGAGCTGAGCCGTCCCGACGTCGACGCACGTCATGCTGACGACGCCACGCTGGAGCAAGCAGTCGGTGAAACCACCGGTCGAGGCGCCGATGTCGAGGCCGTGTAGGCCCTCGACGGAAATCTTAAAATGATCGAGAGCGCCTTCAAGCTTCTCGCCGCCGCGCGAGACGAAGCGTGGAGGCTGGTCGACGATCAGCACTGCATCTTCGGGAAAGGACTGCGAGGGCTTGTTGACGACGGCGTCAGGGCCGGAGCGGACCTTGCCAGCGAGGATGAGGGCTTGGGCGACCGAGCGGGTCGGGGCCAGCGAAAGCTTCAGCAGCAATTCGTCCGCTCGCATCCTGCCGGGCTTGGCGGCCATCAGATCAGTCTAGAAAACCCGTAAGGGGTGAGGTCGGCTCGGCTTTGTCGGAGCCGGCACCCAGCCCGGCTTCACGGGCAAGACGACCCGCTTCGACCGCCAGGCGAAAGGCGCGACCCATCGCGATAGGGTCGCCCGAAGAAGCGATCGCCGTATTCACAAGGACGGCATCGGCACCCAGTTCGAGCGCTTCAGCCGCGTGCGAAGGGGCGCCTAAGCCGGCGTCGACGATGACCGGCACGCGGGCCTGCTCGATGATGATGCGCAGGAAGTCTCGCGACAGCAGGCCGCGATTGGAGCCAATCGGCGCACCCAACGGCATGACCGCGGCGGCGCCGACTTCTTCCAGACGCTTGGCGAGCACCGGGTCGGCGTGGATATAGGGCAACACCGTGAAGCCCTTCTTCACGAGTTCGCGGCAGGCCTCGAGGGTCTCCACCGGATCCGGCATCAGATACTTCGGGTCGGGGTGGATCTCTAACTTCAGCCAAGAAGTGCCGAGCGCCTCGCGGGCGAGCTCGGCGGCGAAGATGGCCTCCTTGGCCGTCCGGACGCCCGAGGTATTGGGGAGAATGAGATGCTTCTGCGGATCGAGCGCGGAAAGGATGCCATCATCCTTGGCGCCGAAACGGACGCGCTTGATGGCCATCGTAACGACCTCGGCGCCGCACGCATCGAGCACGGCCCGAAGCTGTTCGGCCGAGGCATACTTACCCGTGCCCGTGAAGAGGCGCGAGGTGAAGGTGCGGTCGGCGATACGAAGCAGGGCCATCGGGGTTTTCACAATCCGAGACTGGGCGGGCTTGTCCAGCCCTCCTCGCCAAAACCTAGCCCGCCGTCGCCTCGACCAACGTTTTCGCAGCGGAAACCGGGTCGGCGGCGAGGGCGATGGCGGCACTGACGGCGAGGCCGTGGGCACCGAGCGCACGCACCGCTGGAAAGTCAGCCGCCGTAACACCGCCGATCGCATAGCAAGGCAGCGGTGCTGCCGCAGCGATCAGTGCCGCTAAAGATACAGCAGAATGGATGGGCGCCAGCTTCTCCTTACTCGCCGTAGGGCGCAACGGCCCGACGCCGGCGTAATCCACCCGCACCCCTTGAATCCGGGAAAGGTGGGCGGGCTCATTTAAGGTCACCCCCACGAGAGCGAAATCTCCGAGCATCGCTCGAGCTTCCGCCGGAGAGGCATCGTCGGCACCAAGGTGCACGCCATCGGCCTCGGCGCGCAAGGCGACACGCGGGGAATCATTCACGATGAACATCGCGCCGTAATCACGGCAGAGTTCGGCAATCGCGGACGCTTCGGCGACCCAGACTTCTTCCGGAAGATATTTCGCCCGCAGTTGAATCCAGCGCACGCCACCCTCGAGGGCAGCGAGGGCCTGTGCCCGATGCGAGAGCGGCGAAGCGTCAAGCGTCAGGAACTGCAGGCGAGCAAGCACGACTTAGTACTTCCGCTTCAACTTGCGCATCTCCTTACCTGACCAGGCGCGCTCGAGTTCAAGAAAAGCGCGGACGGGGTCTGGCTGTTTCCAGACCGAACCGATGAAGGCGATGCCATCGAAGCCCATCTCCCGGGCCGTAGCGGCGTTCTTGGGCGTGATGCCGCCGAGCGCATGGACTGGGCAACCGCCCTCGGCCTTCCAGCGTTGCAGAATCACTTCGTATTCGCGGAGCGTGCGGCGGGGGCGGTGATCTTTCTTCGAAACCGATTCAAAAATAGGCGTCAGGAAAACATAGCCGCAGCCCTTATCGGTGGTGCGGAGCTCATCGTAATCATGGCACTTCGCGCTGACCGTGGCGTGCTTGGGCCAGCGGCGCGGGATACGCTCACCCGGGTGCATCTGGAAGCCGCCGAGCTTATGTGATTCCACCAACGCCGGCTCCTCGCCTAAGACGAGACGCGGCCAGAAGACTTCCGGCATCGTGCGAAGGAACTGTTCGTAATGGCGAGGCTCCCAATCCTTGCGGACTTGAATATGCAAACGGGAGAGCCCGGCATCGAAGAGACGGCGGACCGTCTTCGTGTCCCAGCTGCCGTCATTGGGCGTAAGGAGCACCAGACTCTGCGGTGCAGGGGTTTCTGGTTCGGAGACAAAAAGGCCTTTGATGAACTTGAACATAAGGGTCAGCCGCCTTGGGCGGCGCGGATCACAAGCACGCGGGCGTTTTCGTTGAGCGGCTGGGCGGACCAGCGGGAACGCGGGACGACTTGATCGTCGAGCGCGGCAGCGACCGCAGGCTCCTGGGCAACGCCGAGCTCCTGGAGGAGATCGGCCAGCGTCCGGGAAGCGGTATCCCGGGGCTCATCGTTGACGGTGACGCGCATGTGAAAACTGACCCTGCCCCCCGAGGGGCGGGCTGGCAAGCGGAGGTTTGGGGTTGCGGCAGAGGGCGGGCAAGGTTGGCTCAAGGCCATGAAGACCACCCGCCTCAGCCTGTTTTCCCTCCTGGCCGTCGTCGTCGGCCTCACCCTTTCCTCCTGCAATAACCAAGAACAAATGAAAGAACCTAAAGCCACCGTCGCCCCTCGCGCGATCATCCACACCAACTACGGCGACATGACCGTGGAGTTCTGGCCCGATGTGGCCCCCCGCACCGTGGATAATTTCCTGAAGCTCTCCCGCGAAAACTTCTATAACGGCACGGCGTTCCACCGCATCCTCAAAGGCTTTATGATCCAGGGCGGTTGCCCCAACTCCAAGGTAGGCTCCCGCGGCCAGCCTGGCACCGGCGGCCCCGGCTATATGGTCAAAGCTGAGTTTAATAACCGCCCGCACGTCCGCGGCGTGCTTTCGATGGCCCGCTCCCAGGACGTTGATAGCGCTGGCAGCCAGTTTTTCGTCTGCCACGGCAACGCGGCCTTCCTTAATAATAAATATACCGCCTTCGGGATGCTCGTCGGCGGCGACGACGTCCTGAACAAAATCGCCAACGTCCCTTGCGTTGGCATGGAAGGCTCGACCCCCACCGAACGTGTGGAAATCACTAGCGTCGAGATAGTTGGAGAAGTCTCTAAGGCCGCCAAGTAAGCGGCCTTCAGCCTTTACACTCCCACCGTCCAAGACATTCTAACCCTTCCCCATGAAAACCCTGACCTCCCTCGCACTCCTCCCGCTGATGGCTGCTGCCGCCTCGGCTTACACCCTCGATGTCGCCGTCGGCGCCTCCAGCCCTTCCGGCTACGATTCTAACAGCATCGTCGGCCTCGGCTTCGGCACCCAGCTCAACAACGACTTCCACCTGGGCCTGAACCTGAACTCCAAGAAGCTGGTCAACAGCCTCAACGGTGTGGACGCCTCCGCGCGCGCCGCCACCATTGACCTGACCTACGAACTCAATGGCAACGGCGGCATCCGCCCCTTCATTGGTGCCGGCGTCGGTAATGTCTGGTTCTCTGGTGCCAGCATGGCCTCCAAGAACGCCCTGATCACGAACCTCTTCGTCGGGATCAGCTTCCGTGTTTCTGACACCGTTGATATCGTCTTCACCGAACGCAACAGCGAGACCTACAACGTCCACGAGATCCTCGGTGACGCTGGCAAGTCGATCAACAGCTGGGATTCTCAGCTGGCTGTCCGCTTCAAGTTCTAAGCGAACGAACGAGCCAAACAAAAGCCGCCCATTCGGGCGGCTTTTTTATTGGCCGAATGGGCGAGCCGCTCAGGGCTGCTTAAGTAAGCCGCGGTCGACCATCCATTCGCCGAGCACGTCCGTCCAGCGCTTCGCGGCGAGGCAGCGCTCACTCGCACCCCAACCGTGGCCGCCCTTGGCCCATACGTGCACTTCAGCCGAACCGCCCATCGATTTGAGCTTAGCCGCCAGCGCCATCGATCCCTCGGCGGGGTAACCATCATCCGCGCTATGGGCGAAGAAAGCCGGAATAGGCTTGGTGCCAGCAGGCGGCACCACGCCATCAGGTCCTTCGCGCAGGATGCTATCCGGCTTATCCTTCTCAAAGAGATACGCGGGGTAAATCATCACCGCGAAATCTGGGCGGGCCGCGTCGGCTTCGGCGGGCGAGTAAGCAACGCGCGCGGCGAGATTGCCGCCCGCGGAGAAACCAAGGATGCCCACTTTCTTCGGGTCGGCATTCCATTCGGTGGCATGCTCGCGGACGAGCTGAAGGGTGCGGCGAGCGTCCATCACGGGGACGATCCATGGCTTCAGCGGATCTCGACGCGGGACGCGGTAACGCAGTACCACGGCGGCGCTGCCCAAGGCGTTAAGTCGACGGGCGACCTCCACCCCTTCGTGCTGCTCAGCGAGGCCTCCGTAGCCACCGCCCGGACAGACGATGACAATCGGCGCACCCGGCTTAGCGGCTGGCCAGACGACGTACTCGGGAAGATAAACATCCCCGCGGCCGCCGCTTTTACTGACCGTGCCCTTGGGATCCTGGCCGGGCTTGGGCTTGAGGGTTTCGGCCGGAGGTGTGCCCTCCCAAACGGGAGCAGGCGGGAGTGGCGCGGAGGCAGCATTACCCAGATGGGCACACCCGCCAAGTAAGGCGGTGCCCAGGGCGAGGGAAAGCAGACGGAGCCGGGGTGATGTTTTCATGAGAGTAATCAGAGAGGAGCGAGGAAATGTTGATCGATGAGCCAATCACGGAGGTGATTCGTCCAGGCCTTCGCGGCCGGGCAGCGATCGCTCGCACCCCAGCCGTGCCCACCGGTCGCCCAAACGTGCACTTCGGAAGAGCCACCGAGTGACTTCAGTTTAGCCGCCAGCGCCATCGACCCCTCGGCGGGGACACGGTCATCCGCACTGTGGGCAAAGAAAGCGGGCACGGGCTTCGGGCCCTTGGGCGGCACCACACCTTCGGGGCCTTCGCGCAGAACACTATTAGGCTGATCCTTCTCAAAGAGATAGGCCGGGTAGACCATCACTGCGAAATCCGGACGGGCGGCCTCAGCCGTCGCCGGAGTGTAGGCGACGCGCGCTGCGAGATTACCGCCGGCAGAGAAACCGAGGATGCCGACCTTTTTCGGATCCGCATTCCATTCCGTGGCGTGTTCGCGGACGAGTTCAATGGTGCGACGGGCATCCAGCGTCGGCGCATCCCAAGGCTTCAGCGGATCGCGGCGGGGCACGCGATAACGTAGGACGACGGCGGCACAGCCGAAGGCATTGAGTCGGCGGGCGACTTCGGCACCTTCATGATCCTCGGCCAAGATGAAGTAGCCGCCGCCAGGACAAATGATGACGATCGGGGCGCCGGGCTTGGCGGCGGGCCACACCACGTACTCGGGAATCATCACGTCGGCGCGATGGCCATTCTTATTAATAATACCCTTCGGATCCTGACCCGGCTTGAGGGTCAAAGTCTCGGCCGGCGGGGTGCCGGGCCAGACGGGCTGCGGGGCCAGCGGAGCGGCGGACAGCGCGAAGGCGGATAGGCAGGCGAACAGAACTGTTTTCATGGGGGTAAATTATTCGTGGCGCAGAGCCTCGATGGGGTCGAGCTTGGCGGCTCGGAGGGCAGGATAAACCCCGGCAACGAGGCCGACAATCACCGAGAAGCCCAACCCTTGGGCCATGATCTTCCAATCCAAAGTGGCCACGGCCTGCGTCGGGATGGCTTGGGTCAGGATATAGTTCATCAGCCAGACAATCCCGATGGAAACGGATAGCCCGATGACTCCGCCCAGCACCGAGATCACCGCCGCCTCCGCCAGGAACTGCAGGAAGAGGTCCGAGCCACGGGCGCCGACCGCCTTACGTACGCCAATCTCGCGGATGCGTTCATTGATCGAAGCTAGCATCACGTTCATGATACCGATGCCACCGATGAACAGCGAGATGGCGGCCACGCCGCCGAGCGAAAGTTTGAAAGCTGATTCGGTCTTCTTGAAAGACTCCAGCGTCTCTTCGTTGGTCGAGATATTGAAATCCTTCAGCCCATGGTGCATCTGGAGCAAAGAGCGCTCCACCTGATCAACGGCATGCTGCAGGTCGTTGGCATCTGCGATCCGCAAGCCGAGTCCGGTCAAATGGTCGTTGCCCGTAAACTTCGAGGTCGCCGTCGTGACGGGGATGAAGACCCCGCTATTACGCCAGCGCCACATGCCGCCGCCGCCCTTAGAGTTCCCCGAGCGGATCTGCATCCCCGCGCCCTCGATATTATTAAGCAACCCAACGACCGTGAAACGTTTGCCCTTAACGCGGATGACCTTGCCGAGCGGATCCACATTGGGAGGGAAAAGATCCGCCGCGATGGAGGAGCCCAGGATGACGACATCCGTACGATGCAAGATATCAAGGTCGCTGATAAAGCGCCCCTGTCCCGGGTCGATCCAGCGCTTAGCGACGGGCAGATAATCCGGCGTGCAGCCAAGGATGAGGGTGACCGCCTCGCGCCCCTCGTAGACCACCGAAGACCAGCCGACGCGAACTTCGGGTGAGATATTCCGAATCAACGGAATCGTCGCGCGGATCTGATCGACATCACGCAGCGTAATCCCCTCCGAGAGCTCAGCCAGATGTTCCTGCTCCTTGGGCAGCGCCTGGCGGTCGACGGCGATTTTCTCAATACCGCCCATGGCATCAACGAACTGCCGGAAGTTACCCACCATGCCCTGCACCACCGTGACCATCGCGACCAGTGAGGCCACGCCAAGAATGATGCCCGACATGGAAAGCAACGAGCGCACCTTGTTTGCCTGCAACTCGCGGAGCCCGTTGATGACGGCGGGGCGAAGCCGGTCGAAGATTCTCATTGGCGGCGATCCTCCTGCACCTTGCCGGCGCGCATCGAGATAATGCGCCGCGCCCGGGCGGCCACGCCGAGATCATGGGTGACCACGATGACCGTAATGCCTTCCGCCAACAGCGACCCAAGTAAGTCGAGGATGCGGTCGACATTCTTGACGTCGAGGTTACCCGTGGGCTCATCGGCGAAGACGATGGAGGGCTTGCCCACGATGGCTCGGGCGATGGCGACGCGCTGTCGTTCGCCGCCGGAAAGTTGCGACGGGCGATGCTCCAGCCGATGCGACATCCCCACCCGCTCCAGCGCATGCTTCGCAGCGGCCTCGTTCGCCTCGCGGTCCGAGTCTTCGCGATAAAGTAACGGCAAGGCCACGTTCTCGAGAACAGTCAGACGGGGCAGCAAGTTGAATGACTGGAAGACAAACCCAACGCGGTTCGAACGATACCAAGCCCGGCGATCCGCCCCAAGGGAAGAGACTTCCTCTCCTTCGAAAATAATGCTCCCTGAGGTCGGCTGATCCATGAAACCCAGAATATGCATCAGCGTGGATTTGCCGGAGCCCGACGGCCCTAGGATGGCGATATATTCTCCGCGGTCGAAATCGAGATCGACCCCATCCAGCGCATGGACGGTTTCATCCCCCATGTGGTAGGCCTTATGCAGACCGCGGATGGTGACGAGCGAGCCCATTCAGCGCACAGTCGGAGCGGCGGGACGAATCAGGCTGACGGCCTCGCCGGGCTTAAGTCCGGATTTCACCTGCGACCAACCGGCATCGCTCAAGCCCAGTTTGATGATTCGGCGCTCCCATTCACCCGCAGCATCCTTCACGTAAGCGATACGCTCATTGCCTTCCACAAAGATGGCCGAGACCGGTACGGCCACACACTGCTTCTCCCGGGAGATGAGTACGGAGATATTCGCGCTAATCCCAGGTCGCGCGCCCTCCCCGGCCGGAAAGGAGACCTGACAGGGGAACACCCGCAGGTCGGGAGTCTTGGCGTCAGCCGTGCCGAACGGGGCGAGGAACGTCACCTGACCCTTCTTTGTCATCCCCGGAAGTGAGTCGAACGTAATGGCCGCATCCGTGCCCAGGTGCACGCGCGCTGCGGCGAACTCATTGAGATTCAAATCGACGCGCAGGATGCTGACATTGGAAATCCGCATCAGCGGCGTGCCGCTATTAATGGACTGGGCCCCAATGACGACCTGGCCTTCGACGAGGGAGTTGGAATCGGAAACCATGCCGTCGTGCGGGGCGGTGATAATGGTCTTGCGGGTATTCTCCGCGGCCTTGTCGAGCCGAGCCTGCGCGACATCTCGCTGGAGTTTCGCTACTTCAAAGGCCGTCTGGGAGTCTTGCTGCTCCCGGTCGGAGACGAAGCCTTGGGTGCGCAGGGCGTCGGCGCGCTTTAGGTCACGCGTGGCCTTCTCGAGATTGAACTGCTGCAATTGGACATTCTGGCGAGCCTCGGCTTCATCCGCCCGAACGAAGGTCGGATCAAGTTCGAGAAGCGGCGCCCCCTTCTTCACCGTCTGGCCGTCTTTAATATGAATCTTATCGATCTTACCACTGACCTCGGCCTTAACGTCGCTATAGAGCACGGGACGAACGAAGCCAGCCGCGTCGACCGTCTCCTCGATATCTCGGACGGTGACCGTCGCCTCGAGTGGGTTCGCGACCAGCCCGGCAGCACCACGTCGGCTGGCTGGGCCGGACTTAGCAATCCAGGCGAACCAACCGCCCGCGAGGATTACCCCGGTCAGTAAAATAATAAACAGTTTCTTGGACTTCATTTTAATTCAGGCAAAACGGGGAGCGGATCGGTGGAGCCGAGGCCGAGGCCGACCTGTTGCTCGACGGCTTCCATCTTGAAGCCGTGGCGGGTGAGAATGGTGCCGTCGAGCCGGCCGACACGAGCCGCGGCGACGCGGGCATCGAGCAGGGATTGCAGCCAGCTGACTTGGGAGGCATCAAGCGCGGCCTGGGCTTGGAGGACGCGCAAGATATCGGACTGGCCTGCGCCGTAACGAGCGCGTTCGCCTTCATAAGACTTGCGCTGAAGTTCAAGGCTGGCACCCGAAGCCGAGACGCGCGTGCGGGCAGATTCCAGATTTCGCCAGGCCGCGCGGGCGTTAAACACCAGCTCTTGACGGATATTGGCGAGCGAAAGTTCGGCCTGTCGGCGCGAGCGGTTTGCCGTGCGGAGCACCGCCGCTGATTCCCGGAACCCCAAAGGGAAGCTCAAGGTTAGGCCCACCGAATTCCCCCAGCCGGCCTGTCGGCGCAGATGGTCGAGGCCCGCGGAAAAACCGGTCCCGGCATCGGCGAAAGAAGAACTGGCGAGCGTCAGATTAAGACTAGGCTGATCGTTCTGCACCGCCTGCGCCACGGCGGCATCGGCCTGAGCCAAGCTGGAAAGTTGGATGGCCGTGGCGAAGTCGAAGTCCGCCGCACGGCGAATCCAGGGCTGAAAATCAGCCGGGGGAGGCACGGTCTCCGTCGGTAATGGCAGCACCGTAATGGCCTTTTCGACATCGGTTGCCGTGCCGCGCCCGAGGGCGCGGCGCAGGGACATCTCAGCCCCGTCGACGGATTGGCGAGCATCGAGTAACGCGACGCGCTGGGTCGATACATCAGCCGAGGCCTGCAGCTCCTCAAGCAACGTCGCATCGCCCAAAGCTCGCTTCGCCTTCACCTGCGCCAGTAAAGACTCCGAAGACCGCAAGCTCGTCTCCCGGGCGGCGACCAGCGTGCGGGCGCCGGCGAGAGACCAATACGCAATCTCCGTGTCGCGGATTAAATCGAGCGCGGCGGCGCGAAGCTCGAGACGACCGCGGACGGCGCCTTGACGCGCAGAGATGAGGGAAGTGAGATTCGCGGCCTCCCAGCCTCCGGCCAGCAAAGGCTGCGTGTACGAAACCGTGGTGCCGAAATCGAAAAGGGACGGTGAACCGAAGCCGCCCGACTCAGCCCAAGCTCGAGTCATATTAGCACCGACCGCCAACGTTCCTCCCCATGTGAAGCGCTGGCTAACGCCCACCCCGGAAGCATAACCGCGGGCCGCGGGCGCACCGGTGGAGATCTCCAGCGGAGTCCGTGTGCCCGAGAGTGTATTCGTCCAATTCACCGAGGGGTCGAAAGCCGACTGCGAGATATCAATGGAATCGAAAGCGTTGGCAGCGGAAAGCCTCGTCACCGCGAGGCCGAGGTTATTCAGCAGTGCTCGGTCGATGGCCGCGCCCAGCGAGAGATCGGCCACGGGCGCTGGCTCGGCCGCCCTAAGGGAAGCCGCAGCCAGGAAAGCCAGGGAGAGGGCGCAACGCATGAATGGGGGGAGGTAACTCATTAGACACATTTATTACCGGGGTAAAGCAAAGCGGCGCACCCGAAGGTGCGCCGCGTGGAATAAGCCTGATATGAGCGCTTACTTAGCCTTGGAGATCTCGACGAGCTCGACTTCAAACTCGAGGACGGATTCGCCAGGGATTGGGCCTTGGCCCTGCTTACCGTAGCCGAGGGCGGCTGGGCAATAGAGGACGATCTTGCCACCGATGCCGATGAGCTGGACGCCTTCAGTCCAAGCCGGGATGACGCCGCTGAGCGGGAACTCGGTCGGCTCATTGTTGCGAGTGGTGGTGGAGTCGAAAACCTTACCGTCCACAAGCTTGCCCGTGTAGCGGCATTTAACGGTGGAGGCAGCGGTCGGCTTCACGTCCGAACCCTGGGCGAGAATCTTATAGCGGAGGCCCGAGGCGGTCTTGGTCACCGACTTATCGGCGTCGATCTTAGCGAGAAACTCGTCGTTCGTCTTGCCCCACTTACCGGCCTTGGCCTTGACGCGGCCTTCGAAGAGGGCGTCAGCACCTTCGCCGAGTTCGGCCGGATTGAACTTCGGCTTCTCGCCACGCAGGGCGAGGCGCACACCGGAGAGGAAGAGATCAATCTCCTCGTCGGACAACTCGAGCTGCGAGTTGATTTGCGGCATTTGGGATTGGCTGGCGACAGAGAAGCCAAGCATGGTCCAGGCCTGTTTGACCTGTTCGGGGGTGAGCGGTTTCACGGGTTTTGCGGGGGTAAGGGCGGCATGCACGGCATCAGCGGGCGCGGCGCCAGCAGCCGGCGCTTCTTTGGCGGCATGGAGAGACGCGACGGCGACGGCCAGCGCGGCGAGGACGGGGTATTTCATGGGAAGGGGTTTCGTACCCTAATCAGGCCTTTGGGGGAAGCACCTTTGCGTGCTCCTGCAAAGAACTTACCGTCAGGGGGTGGTTCCGGAGGGAATGGATACCCAGGACGGCGGCCCGGGCGGCGTTCATCGTCGAGGCCATATAGACCCCACGCAGGACGGCTTCTGAGCGCATGGCATTCTCGTCCTTGCGCGGCAGCATACCGGCGGCGGTGTTCACGATCATCTGGAGCTGACCGTTCTTCAGGAGGTCCAGCACGTTGGGGCGGGCCCCCTCCGAGATCTTCCCGAGCTTATGGACCTTCACCCCAGCGGCTTCAAGGGCGGCAGCAGTGCCACTCGTGGAATAAATATTGAAGCCGAGGGAGGAGAGTTCGCGGGCGACGAGCACGGCGCCATCCTTATCGCGATCCTTCACGGAGAGGAACGCGTTGCCCGCCGTCGGCAAAGCCGGCTGTGCCGCCATCTGCGCCTTCGCGTAGGCCATACCCAAATCGTCATCGACACCCATGACCTCGCCCGTCGAACGCATCTCCGGGGAGAGCGCGACTGGCGCACCCGGGAAGCGACTGAACGGGAAGACGGATTCTTTAACAGACCAATAGGGCGGACGGATTTCCTGCGTGAAGCCGAGGTTCTTCAGCTTGTCGCCGAGCATGCAGAGCGAAGCGAGCTTCGCGAGCGGGACGCCAATCGCCTTGGAGACGAAGGGAATCGTGCGCGAAGCGCGCGGGTTGACCTCGAGCATGAAGACAATGCCATCCTTGATGGCGAACTGGATATTCATCAGCCCGACAACCTTGAGGCGTTTCGCCAAGGAATGGGTGATGCGGCGGACTTCATCGATGAGGGCCGGGGAAAGGGTGTGCGGGGGCAGCACCATGCCGGCGTCGCCGGAGTGCACACCCGCGTGTTCGACGTGCTCGAGCATACCACCAATGACCGTGGTTTCTCCGTCGGAGATGGCGTCGACATCGAGCTCGATGGCGTCCTCAAGGAACTTATCGAGCAAGACTGGCTTACCCGGGGCGACATCGAAAGCCTCGCGAACGACGGACTTCAATTCGTCCATACCATAGACGATGAACATGCCGCGTCCTCCGAGGACGAAAGACGGACGAAGCAGGACGGGGAAGCCAATTTCTTCGGCGGCCTGGTAGGCTTCTTCGGCCGAGAGCGCGGTTTTGTTGACCGGCTGGCGAATGCCGAGCTCGATGAGGATGTCCTTGAATTGCTGGCGGTCCTCGGCGAGCGCGATGCTGGCCGGGGAGGTGCCGACGACATTGACGCCGTTGGCTTCGAGGTCGGCCGCGAGATTGAGCGGCGTCTGGCCACCGAACTGCACGATGGCGCCGACGCACTTCTCCGTGCGGTAGATTTCCAGAATATCCTCAAGCGTCAGTGGCTCGAAGTAGAGTCGATCGGAAGTATCATAGTCGGTCGAAACCGTCTCAGGATTGGAGTTTACCATCACCGTTTCGTAGCCGGCAGCGCGGAGGGCGTAGGAGGCATGCACGCAGCAGTAATCGAACTCAATGCCTTGGCCGATGCGATTAGGACCGCCGCCGAGGATCATCACCTTTTTCTTATCGGACGGACGGACTTCCGATTCGTCGCCGTAGGACGAGTAGAAGTAAGGCGTGAAAGACTCGAACTCCGCGGCGCACGTGTCGACGAGACGGAAGACCGTCTTGATGCCCGCGGCGTTGCGCTGGGAGTAGACCGAGGCGGGAGCTAGGCCCGTCGCATGGGCGATCTGACGATCAGCGAAGCCCGCTTCCTTGGCTTGGCGGAGGAGGTCGGTCCCGACGGACTTGCCGGCGGCCTTAAGGGCGAGCTCGATATCCACGATGCCGCGCAGCTGACGCAGGAACCAAGGGTCAATCTTGGAAAGGTCAAAAATCTCGGTCTCAGACAGACCGGCGAGCATCGCATAGCGGACGAAGAACGGACGCTCCGGATTCGGACGCGCGAGGCGGGCGCGGATTTCCGTGACATCAGTGAAGGCCGCATCGCCGAACTTGCCGCCGCAACCGAAGCCCCAGGCACCGATCTCGAGGGAGCGCAGGGCCTTCTGGAAGGACTCCTTGAACGTGCGCCCAATGGCCATCGCCTCGCCGACGGATTTCATCGCGGAGGTCAGGGTCGTATCGGCGCCCACGAACTTCTCGAACGTGAAACGGGGGATCTTGGTGACGACGTAATCAATCGTCGGCTCAAAGCAGGCCGGCGTGGACTTCGTGATATCGTTTTGCAGCTCGTCGAGTGAGTAACCCACGGCGAGCTTGGCGGCGATCTTCGCAATCGGAAAGCCCGTGGCCTTGGAGGCGAGGGCCGACGAGCGCGACACGCGCGGATTCATCTCGATGACGATCATGCGGCCGTTGGCCGGGTTGACGGAGAACTGGATGTTGGAACCGCCCGTCTCAACGCCCACGGCCCGAATGACGGCGAACGAAGCGTCGCGCATCAGCTGGTATTCCTTGTCGGTCAAGGTGAGCGCCGGGGCCACGGTGATGGAATCGCCCGTGTGGACGCCCATCGGGTCAAAGTTCTCGATGGAGCAAATGATGACGCACTGGTCCTTATGGTCGCGCATCACTTCCATCTCATATTCCTTCCAGCCGAGGAGGCATTCCTCGATGAGGACTTCGTGGACGGGGGACGCATCGAGGCCGGCCTGGGCCATGCGTTCGAATTCTTCCTTGTTGTAGGCAATGCCACCGCCCGTACCGCCGAGCGTGTAGGACGGGCGAATGATGACCGGGAACTCGCCGCCGATGAGGGCGATGGTTTCGCGGGCGCCGTCCAGCGACTTCACAACGCGGGAACGCGGCACGTCGAGGCCGATCTCGAGCATCAGCTTCTTGAAAATCTCGCGGTCTTCGCCGCGCTCGATGGCTTCTTCCTTCGCGCCGATGAGTTCGACGCCGTATTTTTTCAGCACCCCCGTGCGCGCGAGTTTGAGCGAGAGATTCAGCGCCGTCTGGCCACCGAGCGTCGGGAGGAGCGCATCCGGCTTCTCTTTAGCAATGATGCGTTCCACGGATTCGACCGTGAGGGGTTCCACGTAGGTAACATCCGCCGTCTCCGGGTCGGTCATGATCGTGGCCGGATTCGAGTTCACCAAAATAACTCGGTAGCCCTCTTCGCGCAGAGCCTTACAGGCCTGCGTGCCGGAATAATCGAACTCACAGGCTTGGCCGATGATGATCGGCCCCGAGCCGATGATGAGGATTGAACGTATATCGGTCCTCTTAGGCATAGTGTTCCGCGGACTGTCAGCGACCGTTGGAAGGGTGGTCAAGTGGGGACTTCTAACAATTACGGGCGCGCCACGGGAAGGCGCTTGCAGGGGCGTCCCGGGCGGGCATTCATCGGGGCGTGGACACCATCAGGATAGCTGGCATCAAGTCGTTCGGACACCACGGCGCCCTGCCCGAGGAAAAACGTCTCGGCCAGCGGTTCACCGTCTCGGTGGATCTGGAAGTGGACACCCGCCCGGCGGCAGCGGCGGATGACCTGAAATTAACGGTAGATTACGCGGAAGTCATCCGGACGGTTGAAGGCCAGCTCACCGGTAAGCCTGTTTACTTGATTGAAACCCTCGCCCAGCAGATTGCCGCACGGCTTTTGGGGACTTTCCCGGTAGTCAAGGCGGTCACCGTGGAAGTAAATAAGCCGTTTGCACCCGTGGCAGCGGAGTTTGACGCCATCTCGGTGAAAATCCGGCGTGAGCGGGCGTGAAAGGGCAGCCCCACCAATACATCCTCGGCCTAGGCAGTAACCTCGGCAATCGGGCCGATATTATCGGCCAGGCCATCGCTTTATTGGGCAAAATGCCGGGCACGGAAGTGGTCGCCATCTCCCCCGCCGTGGATTCCGATCCGGTAGGATTTGAGCAGCAGCCTAAATTCTTAAACCTTTGTATATTAATTAGTTCCGATTTAAAACCTGTCGAGCTTATGGCCCAAACTGCGGCCATTGAAACCCGTTTAGGGCGGGTGCGATCAGCTGAGCGTAATGGGCCGAGGACCTTGGATATCGACCTGCTCTTCTACGAAGGGGGTACCTGGGCCAGCCCCGAGGTGACCCTCCCGCACCCTAGATGGTCATCCCGGGGGTTCGTGGTGATTCCCTTGGGTAATCTCCTTCAGGTGGCGACCCTCGCCAACGGTAGCCCCTGGGGTTGGCTCAAGGCGGAGGTCGCCGCGCTGCCCATCGGCAACGAAGGCCTCCGCGTATGGCAAGGCCCGACACCCTGGATTCAGCAACATCCCTAAACTACACTCGGTTCGGGCACTGCCCTGCCCTCTGGCTGGCGATCCCCTTACTCATCGGCTGCGTGGCTGATGCGGGATGGAATTTAAATGCGGGGCCGTGTCTCGCCCTAGGGATGGCCGGCGTCCTGTTTGCCTGGTTGAGCAACCGGCATCCTCAAATCGCCGCCTGCTCGCTGGTGATCACCGGCATCTTCTTCGGTGCAGCCTGGCACCACCTGCGAACCCCGCCTCAAGCAAGAATCATCCCTCGCCGGTCTTTCGGGGAATTTCCCGTTCTGATTGAACACGCCTCGCCACGCAAAACGGGCGAAGGCTGGACTGGCCTCGGCGTAATCACCGATCGAGATGGCGGACTTTTTCGCCGACGGGTGGCCCTCTCAGTCCACGGAACCGCTCCAGCGGACGGCGCTGAACTCATGATCGCCGGGCATATCGAAGCGCTGCCGCTCAACCCACAGGGGTTTGACGCCTGGGTCGCCAGCCAGGGCGCGACGCTCCGGCTGGGGGGCGGACGTAACCTCGGCGTGCTTGGCCCGCCCACGCACTTCAGTACATGGTGTCAGGAGCAAGAGACCCGACTCGAATATTGGCTACGTAGGCTTCCGTGGAAAGACGATGAAGGCGGCGCGCTGCTCGCCGCGACCATGCTCGGCCGGACCTCACTACTCCCGGCGGAAGCCAAGTCTGCGTTCATGATTACGGGCACCTTGCATCTCTTTGCCATCAGCGGGTTGCATATCGCGGGCATGACCGCGGCACTCCTGTGGATCGCGAAACGCTTACGACTCCCGGCCATACCTGCCGGCATCGCCATCTTGGCCGCACTCTGGATTTATGTAGAAATTACCGGTGCATCACCCTCCTCTGTCCGAGCCTGGATCATGGCCGCCTTCATCTGGGGCGGGCAAGTCGGCGAACGTTCGACACCGGCGCTACAATCCCTGGCACTGGCCTGCGCCGCGACCCTGATCATCAGTCCCGCCGCCTGCACCGACGCCGGGTTCCAATTGAGCTATATTGCGGTGCTGGGATTAATCACGGCGGGCGGGCCCGCGGCCCAACTTTGCACCCAACCCACCGAAGAAGAACGGCTCACCCCGAAAGCCAGCCGCACCGCCGCCCAGCGCGCCCGCTGGTGGCTAAGGAAATTTTTGCTGAGCGGCCTTTGCATTTCGCTCGCCGCCACGCTCGCCGGGACGCCGCTGACGCTTGGCCTCTTTGGTTCGGCGAGCTGGGGTGGCGTCGTCGTGAACCTTGTGCTCGTACCACTCTCGGAAATTCCGCTGATACTCGGGATGGCGTCGACCGCCTGCAGTGTGAGCGATTGGCTTCTCTGGCTAGGCATGTGGCTCAACGGGACGGCCGCCGCCTGCCTCCATACGATGGCTTGGTGTGCGGAAATCTGCGCACTCGTGCCCACGATGAACATACACCTCACCTTGACCCGGCCGTGGTTGGGGCCGGCGGGCGGAATACTGATGTCGGGTGTATTCCTGATGCAGGCGGAGGCCCAGTCGGTGCGCCGGCTACTCGGCGGGCCGGCGTTGGCCTTGCTCCTGTGGCTAGGCCTCGTGTGGCTGCTTCAATAAGCTTCTTACTATTGCCTCGGGCCCGCCGTGGTAAAAAGTTTGCCTATGCCCCTGCGTCCCCTCGGCCTTCTCCTCTGCCTACTCACCGGAGTAGCCGGGGCCGCCCCGCAAGAGTGGTCCGGCATCTACCCATCGCTCGCCTATTTTAATAACGAGGGCGAGTGCGGCACTGGGGCCGTCGTACCATGGGCGGACCGCCTCTGGGTGATCACCTATGGACCACACCTACCGTATGGCTCGAGTGACAAACTTTACGAGATTACGCCCGCCCTGCAGCAGATCGTCCGACCGGAGAGCGTCGGCGGTACGCCGGCCAACCGCATGATCCATAAGGAGTCGAACCAACTGATCATCGGGCCTTACTTCATCGGTGCGGAACGCGAGGTGCGGGTCATCCCGCCGAAGCTGATGCCCGGTCGCCTCACCGGCAACGCGCGCCACCTCACCGATCCGACGAATAAGGTCTACTTCGCCACCATGGAAGACGGCCTGTATGAGGTGGACGTCCACACGCTCGCCGTGAAGGGACTCATCAAGGAGATCAAAAACATCCCGAAGCCAGGCCAGACCGCGGAGGTCAGCCCCGCGACCATCACCTCGACGCTGCCTGGTTATCACGGCAAGGGACTCTACTCCGGCCAGGGATTGGTCATCCTCGCGAATAACGGCGAACAGAGCGCGAAGGCACTCGTCGACCCGACGATTGTCAGCGGCGGCCTCGGCTCCTTCAATGGTGCGGGCAACTGGTCGCTCATCCGACGAAACCAGTTCACCGAAGTCACTGGCCCCGGCGGCCTGACCGGCAACGCCGATCCCGCGAAGGACCCGCTCTGGACGATTGGCTGGGACTTCCGCTCGCTGATCCTCATGGTGATGGAAGACGGCAAGTGGACGAGCTACCGCCTGCCCAAGGGCAGCCACTCCTACGACGGCGCGCACGGCTGGAATACCGAATGGCCGCGCATCCGCGATATCGGCGAAGAAGGCTCGCGCCTAATGACCATGCACGGGCTCTTCTGGAAATTCCCCGCGGACTTCTCATCGAAGCACCTGACCGGCATCACGCCGCGCTCGTCCTACCTCAAGGTCATCGGCGACTTCACGCTCTGGCAGAACCGCCTCGTCTTTGGCTGCGACGACACCGCTAAGTCAGAATTCCTGAACAGGCGCCCCGGCAAAGGCACGCTCGCCGGCCCTGGTCAGTCGCAATCCAACCTCTGGTTCACCTCGCTGGACACGCCAGACAAACTCGGCCCGGCCATCGGCCGCGGCAGCGTCTGGGTCGACGAGCCCGTCAAAGCCGGCGTGCCGTCGGATCCGTTCCTCTGCGAGGGCTTCGACAAGCGCGCTCTCTTCCTGAAATACGACGGCACCGAGCCGACGATGTTCAAGATCGAGATCTACGGGTCGCCCCGGGCGGACGTAGTGCCGACATGGATGCACTACGGCCAGGCGGCGCTCTATCCGGGAGAGCACAGCTCGCAGTGGCTTGAGCTGAACCACGTCATCAAAGGTTCCTGGATTCGCATCACCGCCGACCGCGATGTCGCCAAGGCCACCGCCACCTTCCAATACGCCGCGAATGACACGCGGGCGACTGGGCGCGGCGAGATCTTCAAAGGCCTGAGCCGGGCCACCGACGCGACGTCGCAAGGCGCGTTCTTACTGACGCGCGGGGCCAATCTGCGCACACTCTCGGTACTCACCGCAACCGTCGACAACAACAAGACCACGCTGGGCGACGCCTACGAACTCTCCGCCGACCTGAAGCTCACCAAGCAGACCGATCCGAAGGTCGCGGCCTACATTGAAAAGAATACCGCCATTCCCCAGGGCGTCCTGTCGGCGGATGAGGCCTCGGTTATTTTTGAAGAAAGCGGCGTGCGGTGGCGACTACCGCGTTCGGCTTCGCCGGCGCAGGACGGGCTGCTCACCCGGAGTGCCCTGCGCAAGGCTCGCGAAGTCTGCACCGAGCGCGACCTGCTTCAAGCCCACGGCACCTTCTACGAACTACCGGCGCTCAACGCCATGGGCGCGATTCGCATGCGCCCCGTCGCCACAAGCGACACCGCGGTGCATGATTATTGTTCTTACCGCGGCTTGCTTGTGCTCAGCGGCATCGACCCCAGCCCGCGCCTCGCCGGCCAGGACAACCGCCACATCATTCGTTCCGACGACGGTAAGGCCGCCGTGTGGGTGGGTGCCGCCGACGATCTCTGGCAGCTCGGCAAGCCGCGCGGCTGCGGTGGCCCTTGGAAGCAAAGCGCCGTCGAAGCGGGCAAGCCCTCGGATCCCTACCTCATGACCGGCTACGACAAGAAGACTCTCCTGCTCGCCAACCATGGCGACGTCGAGACGACGATCACCGTTGAGCTCGACGCGGCTGGCGACGGGCACTTCGCGCCCTACCGAAGTTTCAAGTTAGCGCCCGGCGAGCAGCAGACCTTCGTCTTTCCGGATTGGCTCAATGCGTATTGGGTCCGTGCGGTCTCCTCGGCTGTAACCAAGGCAACCGCACAACTCACTTACGAATAAGGCGTCCGACCGCTGAGAATGTGAGGTTTGAGCCCCTGCCGCCGACCCGAAGCCATCTCCCCGCTTGCACCGCCGAGCAGAACTCCCAAGTTCAAACCTCCTTCTATCTCATGCACGAGCCCTTCGACACCATCGAGGAAGCCCTCGCGGACATCGCCGCGGGGAAGCTCGTCATTGTGACGGATGACGAAAACCGGGAGAACGAAGGCGACCTCGTCATGGCGGCCTCCAAGGCCACGCCGGAAACCATCAACATGATGATCCGGCACGCCCGTGGACTGATCTGCGTACCGACGGTGGAGCACCAATTACGCCGGCTCGGCATCTCCCAGATGGTCCCGGAAAATCGTGAGTCGCAGCGCACGGCGTTCGCCGTCTCCGTCGACGCCGCCGACGGCATCTCCACCGGCATCTCCGCCTACGATCGCGCCAAGACTGTCGCTATCCTCGCGAATCCACAGGCGAAGCCCGAAGAGTTGGTTCAACCCGGACACATCTTTCCGCTGCTGGCCCGCCCCGGGGGCGTCTTGCAGCGTGCCGGTCACACGGAGGCCGCGGTCGATCTCGCCTCCCTCGCCGGCCTGCACCCCAGCGGGGTCATTTGCGAGATCCTCAACGAAGACGGCTCGATGGCTCGCTTGCCGGAACTCGTCGAACTCAAAAAGAAGTTTGGGCTGCACATGATTTCCATCGCGCAACTCATCGAGTTCCGCCACCGCAGCGAACGACTTGTTGAGCTCGTGGCCGAGAGTGATTTCCATTCGGCTTGGGGTGAGTTCAAGCTGCGCGTCTACCGCTCGCTGCCAGATGGCCGCCAGCATCTCGCGTTCACCCTCGGCACCCCTGACGAGTCCCCGACGCTCGTGCGCGTGCAGCGCGAAAACCTGCTCGGTGACCTTTTCCGCGGTGATGCTTTTGGTGCGGGCACTTCGCTAGCCGCCAGCTTTGAGGCCGTCGCCAAAGCTGGGCGGGGCGTCATTGTGCACGTTACCCAACCCTTCGGCGGCATGCATGCCGATCAAGAAGGCATCCGCCTTGGCACGATGGATGCACGCGACTACGGCATCGGCGCACAGATTCTGTCCCACATCGGTCTGCGCCGCATTCGACTCATCACGAATAACCCGCGCAAGGTGGTCGGACTTGGCGGCTACGGGCTGGAAATCGTCGAACAAGTTCCCTTCTAAGGACTTTCCGCCGTTTCCGCTTGCAGGCGGAGGAGGAAACCCCTCCATCGGCCATCCGTTCTTCTGCCATGAGCCTAGATAAGCCCATCCCTGACGCCCTCGACGGCGCTGATCTCCGCTTCGCGATTGTGACGGCGGGATATAATGGAGAACTCGTCCAGGCCCTACGTAAGAACGCCGTTAAAGCCCTCCGGTCCGCCCAAGTGGCCGAAGACAATATCCGCATCATCGAAGTCCCTGGCTCCGGCGAGATTCCTTACGCCGCCTATATGACCGCGATGTCCGGAGACTTTGATTGCGTCATCGGACTTGGCGTCGTCGTCGCCGGGGACACCCCGCACCACGAGATTATCGCGCACTCGACCGCCAAGGCGCTCCAAGACGTGGCCCTCCGCGCTGAAGTGCCCGTCATCAACGGCATCGTCGTCACGAATACCCGCGAGCAGGCCGTCGAGCGATGCCTCGGCGCCCTAGACCGCGGGGCTGAATTCGGCCACGCCGCGCTCACCATGGCCCGCCATCGTGTCACCCTCGGCGAACGCCTCGACCAAGTCGAAGACGAGGAACGTAAGCGCGCCGGCCAAGACCCTTTCGCCCAGAACTGATGGACCCCGACTCTCCTATTTCGCCCTCCGCCCGGGCTAAAATCCGCATCCGTATCAAGGGGGTGGATTACCGCATGATCGACCAGTCTGCGGCGGACATCGTCGCCAGCGTGGCCCCAACGGGAGCCCGCATCTCTGGCCCCTTCCCGCTCCCTTCGCAGGTGGAAGTCTACCGGGCCGCCGGCCAAGACGAGATCCGCAGCCATCGCCGGAATATCGAAATCATCAACTCGACCGCCCAGACCGTCGAAGTGATGCGCCGCATCAATCTGCCCACCGGTATCGAGATTAGCATTGTCGCCCCGGATGATCCGATTGTTCCGGACCCCAATGCCGCGCCGGCTAAGCGTAATCGCCGTCATGATAATCGCGTCGCCGCGATGCAGTTCCTCTGCTCATGGGAAGTCCAACGCCACGGCGACATGGTCACCACCCTCTTTGACTTCTTCACCGAGCGCGAACAGCCCCGCGAGTATTTCTCCTTCGCCGAAGAGCTGATCCAGGGAGTCATCCGGGATGTGGCGCTCATCGATGAAGTGATCGGTAAGTACGCCAAGAATTGGGCGTTCGCCCGTATCGCCCGCGTCGACCTCGCCATCCTGCGCGTGGCCATTTTCGAACTCATGCGCCGGACGGACATCCCGCCAGTCGTGAGCATCAATGAGGCCGTCGATATCGCGAAGGAGTTCTCCACCGAGGAATCCAAGCGCTTCGTGAACGGCATCCTCGATAGCTATAAGGAAGAGCTCGGGCGCGACCCGCGCAAAGCCGAGGGCAGCTAAGCCATGGCGGGCGGCTTCTTCGAGCGACTGAAGTCTGGCTTGAGCCGCACGGCCGAAGCCGTCGCCAATTTGCTGGCCCGTCCGATCGACGCGCAGTCAGCGGAGCAGTTGCGGGAACGACTCATCGCCGCCGACTTTGGGCCCGCGACGGCCGAAGAAGTCGTCGTCGCCGCGCAGGCTGCTTGGAAGACGGATGCCGCCCTTCGTAAGACCACGCCCGCGGAGGCTGCGGTCGCCGCTATCGTCAAAGCCTTGGGCGAAGCCCCCGCCGCGCTCGACATTTCCGCCCAGCCGCAGGTGATTATGCTGCTGGGGGTCAATGGTGCCGGCAAAACGACCACCGCCGCCAAGCTCGCCTGGCGCTGGCAGCAGGAAAACCGGACCTGCCTCCTGGGTGCCTGCGATACTTTTCGGGCCGCGGCCGGAGAACAACTCTCCGCCTGGGCGGATCGCCTTGGCGTGCAAGTCGTCGGCGGCGCCGCGGGTGCCGACCCCGCGGCTGTCGCCTTTGATGCCATTAAAGCCGGCACCGCCCGGGGCGTCGATATCGTCGTGCTGGATACCGCTGGTCGACTCCACACCAAAGCGCATCTCCTCGAGGAGTTGCGCAAGGTCGTCCGGGTGACGGCGAAAGCCTGCGCGGGGGCTCCCCATGAAAAGTGGCTCGTGCTGGACGGCTCCCTCGGTGCGAACTCCATCGAACAGGCAAAAGTTTTTCATGAAGCCGTCGGCCTGACCGGCTTGATCGTGACCAAACTCGACGGCACGGCGCGTGGCGGAGCACTGGTGGCCGTCGTCCGCGAGCTCAATGTGCCCGTGCGTTTCATCGGCGTCGGCGAACAGCCGGCCGACCTGCAGCCCTTCGACGCCCAAGCCTACGCACGCTCCGTCCTCGGTCTGGGTGCGTGAGGTTGTCTTGCCAGCGGGACGCTCACGCCCCAGCCTGCGTGCATGCCGGCCGAGACAGTCACCGTCGAACTAGGAGCACGCTCCTACCCCGTACGCATCGGCCCCGGCCTGCGCCAAGAGGTCATTGCCACCGCCGCTCGCCGCGTTGCCGCAGGCCAGAAGTGCGCCACCCTGACCTCGCCCGGCGTGGCTCGTGCTTTACCGGAATTAACCCAGGAACTCGCCCAGCTCATGCCCGTATTGGTCACGGCGCAAGACGGCGAGACAGCTAAGTCTGCCGCGGAACTCGCCCGTGTCTGGGATTTTCTCGCAGCCAGCGGCGTCGCCCGCGACGGGGCCGTCTTCGCATTAGGTGGAGGCGTCATCGGCGATCTCGCCGGTTTCGCGGCCGCCTCTTACCAGCGCGGCGTGGATTTCTACCAGATACCGACGACCTTGCTGGCGATGGTCGACAGCTCGGTCGGCGGCAAGACTGGCATCAATCTAGCCGCGGGCAAGAATCTCGTCGGCAACTTCCACCAGCCGACCGCCGTCTGGGCGGATACCGAACTACTGGCCACCCTGCCGGCACGGGAGTTCGCGGCCGGCATGGCTGAGGTGATTAAGCACGGCCTGCTCGCCGATGCCGATCTTTTCGGCTTACTCGAACAAAACGCCCCGATGGCATGGAATCATCCGCTGCTCGCGCGGGTCATCCGCCGCTGCGTGGAAATCAAAGCCACTATCGTCGCCGGCGATGAACGCGAGACCAGCGCCCAAGGCGGGCGCGCCCTCTTGAATCTCGGCCATACCTTTGGCCACGCCGTCGAAGCCACCGCCGGCTATGGCACTTACCTGCACGGCGAAGCCGTCGCCATCGGCCTCGTCATGGCGGCCCGCCTCTCCCGTGGCCTCGGCCATTGCACCGCCGCCCAAGCCGAGCAAATCGCCGCGGTGATCGCCTCCCACCACCTACCGACCCAGTTGCGCGCGCCTCTACCCGTCGAGCCCATGCTCGCCGCCATGCGCCGCGACAAGAAGGTACGCGGAGGCAAACTGCGCTTTGTGCTGCAAGATGGCATCGGCGCCGCCAGCACCTCGGACTCGGTGCCAGAAGAAGCCGCCTTGGCGGCACTGCTTTCCGGCGGAGCAATCCGCTAATCAGGGGCGAGGCCCCACGGCTGGCCGCACGGCGCGCCAATCACCCTTCAGCAGGCGCTGGTCGTTCTTCTGATTGGCGTCCCGCAGTCGGTCTTCCAACGTGCCATCGCCGGCGGGCTCGCCAGATAATGCGGCGGCCAGGGGCGTCTTCTCGGCGACAAAGGAACGATCGTTGGCCGGGATGGCGCAGCCGATCAGGAAGAAACAAGGAGTCAGAAGAAACAGTCGCATAAGGTTATTTCGCACGGCGCTTGGCATCGTTCTCGAGCCACGCGCGGAGGGCTAACGCGGATTGGCGAGCCCGCTCGCGGGCGGCGGACAGATCATCGGCATCGGCGACAGAGGCGCGGGCAAAAGAGTAGAACTTGGCCTTGGGCTCAGTGCCCGAAGCGCGGACGGCGATGCGGCGACCATCGGCAAGTTCGGCGAGGATAAACTCCTCTGGAGGAACGCGATCACCCTCCGCATCCTCGACCTTATCACGCTCGTAATCGGTCACCCGTAAGACCTTGGAGCCATCCACGATGGCCGGAGGTGCGGATCGCCATGAGTCAACGATCCGACGAATGCAGGCGGCTCCCTCGGCGCCTTCAAAGGCCAGATTCAGCAGATCCTCATGGTGGGCACCGTGGCTCAAGTGGAGTACATCCAGGGCATCTAACAACGTGCGCCCGCGGGACCGAAGGATGGCGGCGAACTCGCAGAGCATCACCACGGTCGCGTTGGCGTCCTTATCACGGACGGCATCGTCGGCGAGGTAGCCGTAACTTTCTTCCGCACCGAGCAAGAAGAGCGTCGAGTAGCGGAGGGCCAGCGGGGCGCGCCGGCGCAAGGGCAAGGCAGGCGCATCGGCACCCGCACCTTCGGCCAAGCGCCGCGACCATTTCTCGAGCTTGCGAGCGATCCATTTGAAACCCACGAGCGTCTCGACGCAGCGGACGCCGTGGCGGGCACAGATGGCGGCGACGAGTGGCGTGGTAACGAGAGATTTCACGACCGCCGCATTCGTCGAACCAGCGGGAGGTAGGATACCCGCATCCTTCAGCGAGGAGATGCGGAATTCCGTCAGCAAGGCAGCTACCTCGTTGCCCGTCAGTAGGCGGAAGCCGCCACCCGGCAGCGGGCAGGCCACGCCGACGCGGTCAGAGTCCGGGTCCGTGGCCAAAATGAGGTCGGCGCCGATTTCGGCGGCGAGCTTGAGCGCGAGCACGAAGGTGCTGGCGTTCTCCGGATTCGGCGAGGCTACCGTCGGGAACCGGCCATCGTGCTCGCGCTGCTCCTCGACCACATGCGGGTCGATGCCGACACGACGAAGCGCTGGCACCACCATGACGTCGCCCGTGCCATGGACGTTTGTATAAACCACCTTAGGCGCGTGACGCGAGATGACTTCGGAGTCGATGACTACGCCGGCCACGCGGGCGAGATAAGCATCCTCGGCGGCAGCACCTACGGTCTGCACCCGGGAAAGATCCTTCGCGAGATAAGGGGCGACGTCCTGCGGACCCAACTTGCCAACTTCCGCCACGATGGCCGCATCATGAGGCGGCAAGACCTGGCCGCCATCGGCGAGGCAGCATTTAAAACCGTTGTCGTGCGACGGGTTGTGGCTGGCCGTGATGACGACGCCCGCGTGCGCGCCGAGGTGACGCACGGTGAAACTCAGCTGCGGCGTCGAGCGTGGGCCAGCGAAGAGGAAAGCCTCGCCGCCCAACTCGGTCCAGGCGCCCGCGATGAGTTCGGCGAAGTGGCGGGAGAAATGGCGGACGTCATGGGCGACGACCAGACGGGCGCCTGACTGGGTGGCCGAGACGTGCTGCCAAAGACCCATCACGGCACGCAGTACATTGATGTCATTCAGGTAAGCCGACCCGATGGCCGCGCGAAGCGGAAGCCCCTGCTCGTCCAACTCATTGGCAGCGGAAACGCGACCCACCGTGCGACCACGCATCCCCCCCGTACCAAAAGTAATCCCCTTATAGAAACGATCTTCAATCTCGGCCCACGCTTCCTGCGTACACAGATCCTGCAAGGCGGCCAAGGCGGCCTCCGGAAGGGCTCCGGAGCCCAGCCAATCCCCAGCATTGGTCAGGCTAGAAGGGGAAATTCGGCCCTTTGCCTGGGCGGTCTTAAGGGAGGAAAGAATCGCGGCGGAAGCGCTCATGAGTCCCCTCATACTTGCCTGCCAGCGAGCCGGGACAAGCCCGTAGGAGGGGGAGGAGGGGGTTGACACCATCCAACTCATGGCAAGGGTTTACCCCCCATGCCCGACGACAGTTCCAACAAACAGCCCCCGGCCGGCGACGACCGTAATCTGGTCATCGTCGATGAAGATTTCGTCAATGCGGACACCGAAGACCGCCTTTGGCTATTCTGGGAACGGAATAAGGCCGGCATCGTCCGTGGCTCCGTCGCCATCATCGTCGGCATTCTCGGCCTCTTGGCGTACTATGTGTGGAACGAAGATCGCAAGGAGAAGATCGGCGATGAATACACTGCCTGCCAAAGCAATGATACCCGTACCGCTTTCGCTAAGAAATATGCCGGCAAACCTCTGGCGGCTCTCGCTCAGGCCGAAGTCGGCGACGAACTCAAGAAGGCTAACAAACTCGATGAAGCCGCCAAGGCCTACGACGAAGCCGCTCGGCTCGCCGGACTGGCCGACAAGTCCCCCGCCGTACTGGCCCTGGGTGCGCGCACCCGACTTTACGCTGCCCTCGCCCGCCAAGAAGCTGGCGTCGCTGGTGCGGATGCCGCCATCGCCGCCATTGCCGATGACGCCAATGTCCCTGATACGCTCCGCGGCTTTGCCATGCTGACCCTCGCCAATATCGCCATCGCCAAGAACGATCCGGCGACGGCGACCAAATGGCTCAACGCGATGGACAAGAAACTGCGAGCCGACCACGTTTGGTCTCAAGACAAAGATTCACTCGTGCGGTCTGAGCCCTCCTTAATCACTCCCGCCACTCCGGCTGCGAAGTAAGCTGGACGTTCACTTCGCCGAGGCCGGCTGAGTGAAAATCGCCCGATGAATTGGTGTCGGGTACGGCTCACCCGGACGGGCCGCGGCCCACAGGATACGGTTCAGTTCATCTTCGGGGGCACGATCGTATGCGGAGAAATCCATCTTTTGCGAACGCTCCCAGAACGCACTCTGCCTGGTGTTCTTGGCCATCAAATCAACTTGCGGCATCAATGGCACGTAAGGCGTGAGCACGGCTTCCTTCTGAAATAAGCTGAACATCGGGGTGGCGCCGGCGTCATACTGCGTGAGCGGTGGCAAACCAAGGATGAGCTCGATCGTGCGGATCATGCTCGCCTGGGTGTACAGGGTGCTATCCACGATGCCGCGCTTGCAGTAAGGGCTGACGACAAAGCCAACCGTGCGATGCGCATCGACGTGGTCGGGGCCATTCTGGGTGTCATCCTCGATCACGAAGATCGCCATCTCCTTCCAGAACTTACTGCGGCTGGCCGCTTCGATGATCCGGGCGAGCCCGAGATCATTGCTGCCGACGCAGGCCTCCGGGGTGTACGATCCGGGCGTCGTGCCGTTCGTGTGATCCTCGCCCAGCGACATAATCGTGAAGCGGGGTAGCCCGCCGTTTTTCTCGGCCGCATGCAGGTCATCAATCCAATTCTGGGCGAGTTCCATATCACGGGCACCCTTGAGGAGGGCCTTCCAATTACCGCGATTAGCGGAGGGCACGCGCTGCGCACCTTCGCCGTAATTCCGATAGCTCAAGCCATGGCGGCTACAGAGGTCCCAGAGGTAGCCATTCGCAGGAGTCTCCATCTCGTCGTTGCCGAAAAGCTTACCATGGCCGGAATAGGACATGATCCAACTGCGCTGATTGAAATCCGTCGCCATGGCCGCATCCGTCCAACTGTGACCGTCGACGCTCACCTCGCTGTTGCAGTAAAGGTTATCGAGCAACGCGTATTCGCGGGCGAGTTGGTGATGGTTAGGAGTGACCTTCTCGCCGTACATCGTGAGTTTCGGCTCACCGTTACCAATGGGCTTACCCTGGGCGTCCTTCATATCACCGAGCATCTGGTCGTAGGTGCGGTTCTCCTTGATGATATAGAGCACGTACTTGATCGGGCAGGGTTCGCCGACCTTGGACGGAATGATGCTGTCGTTCGGCTGGGAGGAGGCCCGGAGTTGCGAGGGGTTGTAAGGTGAATTCAGCCGGACTTGCTGGGTGTAGGCGGCCATCTGCTTGGCATCAGGCTTCGGAATGAACGAGACCGAACCCTCAAAGGTGCGACCCGGATGGTCGAACAGCATACCCGTGTGGAGCTTGCTGGGCTTTTCACTGCGGGGCGGGAAGTTATTCCGCGAAGTCAGCCCCTTGCCGTTAGCCACCATCAGGAATTTGTTGTCGGGGGAGACCGCCACCGCAGTGGGATACCAGCCGACCGGGATGAAGCCGTTGACGAGCGCGATTTTTTCGCCGCGGTCCTGCGCCTCCTCCATCAAGTTGCCGGAAATATCGACCACCATCACCGCGTTATTATCGGCGTTGGCGACAAAGAGCGTCTTGCCGTCGGGCGCAATCGCGAGGCCGCAGGGCGTGCTGCCTTCCGGCGATTGCGGGTAAAGTCCGGTGGCGATGATTTCACGCGCGCCCTCCCAGAGCCGACGCGTAGGGCCAGCGGCATCGCCGGGCTTCTCCAACTTGGCGGTCTGAATCACGTGCACCGTATTATCTCCAGAACAGGCGACGAAGAGCCGTCCGTCCGGTGCGAGCGCCATATCATTGGGGCGAATCCCCACCGTGACATCCCGCACCCGGGTGAATTTGGCTATCTCGACAATACTCAGGCTGCGGCTGCCCCAGTTCGAGACATAGAGGTGCTGCCCATCGCCGCCGAGGACGACGCTGTGGGGGTGCTGGGCGACGGCGACCACCTTGGCCACGAGGAGTGTGACCGGGTCGAGTTGCCACAACTCATTACCACCTTCATTGCAGACATAGACTGCACCCGAACGCGGATCGACCGCCAGGCCGGCGAGAAAAACCGGCTTGGCCGTCGGCGAGGGCTTCACCTCACGGGCGTAAGTTGCCCGCCCGTCCTTGTAATCAAAAACATGGAGGGATCCCGTGTCGCCACCGCTGACATAGAATTTCGTGCCATCGGGGCTGAACACCAAGCCATTGAAGGACTCCTTGAGCGGCAGGAAGGTCGCCTCGTGCTTGCCGTCCAGTCTGATGACATTGACGCCCTGCTTATTATACCCAGCGCAGACGGTCAGGACCGCTTTCTCGTCAGGGGCGACAATCATCTTGAGGCCCATGTCGCCGCAACTGACATGCGACCCAGCGGGAGAAACCCCCCAGCCGTTGAAAAGCAGTTGGGCGCTCGGGGCGAGACCCGGACGCGAACGAACGGCGGCGGAGTCGACGTCTTCGCCGGGCTGGCGGGTGGCGAGGTCGACCTTAGGCTCGGCCCAAAGACAGGCCGACAGGGCGGACAACAGTGCCACCTGGCAGACGCGGAGGATTTTCATAGCGGGGTGGGTCCAATCGATAACGGCACGAGGCTGACAATTCGCAAGTGGTTCCGAGCCGCCGCGGGCTCTATTGTCCTTGCCAACACAGAGCGTTCGGCGTGTCTTTTGCAGACCCGTTGGCGCCGTGCTCGCGGGCTGAAACTCTCACCCTTGGTGCCACTCAAATGAACGCAGCCACGCCGTCACCGGAAGCCGCCGTGGTGGCCGAAAGGCTCACCAAGAGGTATGGCTCGCTCACCGCGATTGAGGACCTGAGTTTTTCCGTGGCTCCAGGTGAAATTGTCGGCTTCCTCGGTCCGAACGGGGCCGGTAAATCAACCACGATGCGGATTCTTTCTGGCACGATGTCCGGCACCTCTGGCCGCGCCGCCATCTGGGGTGTTTCGGTCGCGCTCGATCCCGCGGGCGCAAAGCGCAATATGGCCTATATGCCGGAGAATAACCCCCTACCCGAAGACATGCGGGTGGAGGAGTACCTCACCCTCCGGGCCAAACTTAAAGATGTGGCCAGCGAACGCGTATCCGAGAGGGTTGACCGCGTCATGGAAGATTGCGACCTCGCCCGCCGGGCGGCCGGACGACTCATCGGCCAGCTCTCGAAAGGTTTTCGCCAGCGCGTGGGCATCGCCGACGCCCTACTCGCCGAACCCAAAGTCGTCATCCTCGACGAACCCACCATCGGGCTCGACCCGCACCAGATTCTCGGCATCCGCGACCTCATCCGCTCGCTGCGCGGCAAAATGGCAGTGCTCATCTCCAGTCACATTCTCCATGAGGTCGAACAGGTTTGCGACAAAGTCGTCATCATCAACCGCGGGCGACTCGTCGCCCAAGGGCGCACCGAAGACCTCCGCCGCGAACTCTTGCCTGACTGCAGTTTCACGGTGACCACTCGGTCCGATGAAGCCGCGCTGCTCAGCGCCTGTCACCGCAGCGAACCAGCGGCAACCGTCACGCCGCTCCCCGCCACCACCGCTGGCTGGAATACTTTCCGCGTCAGCCTGCCCGCGGACTCCCCAGCCCGCGAAACACTCGCCGCGGGACTCGCCATCGCCGGCGTCTCCCTGCGGGAAATCGCCGAAGTCCGCTACGGACTCGAGGATATCTTCCTCGCCGCCACCCGCCGCGCGCCGACCGAACCGCGCCGATCCTAATGCGACACTTCCGCACCTTACTGGCCCACGAGCTGCGCACCGCGCTGCTTTCTTGGAACACCTGGGCCGCCGCCGGTTTATTCTTGGCCCTCATGGGAGGCATCCATTTCTTTGCCTTGCTCGAAGGTAGCCGCATTGCGAGCGAACGCACGCCGGTCGAAGCAACATTGTGGTTCTTCTGGCTCCCCTTACTCTGTGTGCTCCCATTGCTGACCATGCGCAGTTTCGCCGAAGAGCGGCGCTCGGGCACCCTGTCTGCCCTGCTGACGACCCCCGCGAGCACGGCCGCGGTCGTCTGGGCGAAGTTCCTAGCCGCCTGGACCGTCTGGGTCACCTTCTGGCTACTCTTCACCCTTTTCCCATTGCTCGTCCAGCAACGGCTGGGCACGCCGGGTGACACGCGCCTGAGCGACCCTTCAGTGCTCTGGGGCGGCCTCTGCTTCATCGCCGTGAGCGGGCTGCTGCACGTCTCCATCGGCATCCTCTGCAGTTGCGTCACGCGCTCGTCCGCGCTGGCCGCGCTCCTCGCGTTCATTAGTTTGCTGGCGCTCACCGCCGCGGGCGGCGCGATGGAGTCGCTCCCGGTTGAAAGCTGGGCCTGGCTGGGCTGGCTGCATGAACCCGCGGCGCACCTCCGCACGTTTGCGCACCTTCAGGATTTTGCTGGGGGCATTTTAGATTCACGCCCCATCGTTCTTTACAGCACCGGCACCCTGCTCTGCTTAGGCTTGGCCGTACTGGCCGTGGAGGGCCAAGAATAAGATGGCTCCCATTCGCGATGACTTCGGCGCCGTGCGCCCCATCCGCCGGCTGAATCGCCTGACGCAGGCGTTACTCGCCATCGGCTTGGCCATCTTCGTAAACTTTCTCGCCGCACTGCCTGAGTTCCGTGTCCGCCACGATCTCACCGCCGATCGCCGGCATTCGCTCGCGCCTGAATCAGCCGATACCGTCAAAGCGGCCGGTCACCGCAGCCCCGTCGGTATCGGTCGCAACAAAGGCTGGGTCAAAGCCGTCGTGCTCACGACGGACGGATCGGACCCCGCCCAGGTTTTGCGTAACCGTCTTTATCGACTGCTCGACGCTTACGTCGTCGAGTCGAGCCGCCCAGGCGCCGCTTGGTTTTCCGTCGAAACGGTTGGAGGCGGACGCAACGCCCCACTCCTCTCCGAAATCGCCGCCCGGCACGGCCCGCCCGATGCGAATATCGCGCTCATCCTGACCTGTGGCTCGCGGGCGAAATACATCACCACCCGCGAACTCGTCACGAGCAAAGGTGGCTTCCGGGGCGAGGAGGCCGTGACTTCGGCATTGATTGAGGTAACGGAAGACAAGCCAGCCATCTGCTACGTCACGCGAGGTCATGGTGAACTAGGCGTCGAAGATGCCTCGCCGGCTCGCGGCATGTCACTCCTCTCCCGCCAACTCCGCAGCCGGAATTTCGAAGTGAAACAACTCGACATCGCGATGATAGCCGAGATTCCGCGCGACGCTGCCATGGTACTCATCGCCGGCCCGATGACTCCGTTCTCCGCGGCCGAAAACGCTCGCCTGCGTAATTACCTTTACGAACGGAACGGGCGGGTACTGGCGTTACTCGACCCAGGCCGGGAGCACGGGCTAGAATCGACACTCACGGAGTGGGCGATCTTCACTCCGGATTCCGAACTCCAGGAGCCCGACCCATCACGGCGGGCAACCGACGGTGACATCGTTCTCAAGCGACTAGAAGAGAAGCCCCATCCGCTCACCAAGGTCCTCAAGGATCAGGACCTTCCGCTGATCGCTGGACGGATTCGGCCAGCGAAATTCGATGAAGGCAGTGCACCGGACAGCACCTTGGGCGTCTGGCAGCTGGTCTTTTCTTCAGATGGTGCGTGGGGCCAGGCCGATCCGACTCGCCGCCCAGTGAAATTCGACCCCAACCGCGATCAGGCCGGCCCAGTATGCGTCGCCGCTGCCGCCGAACGGGCCACGGGTATCCGCAAAGGCATCGGCGGTGCGGGCGGGCGCTTAGTCGTCATCGGAACCTCCGAAATCGCCGCCAACCTGCGACTTAATCGGGCGGGCAACCGGGCTTTCATGACCCAATGTGCCGCCTGGCTATCGGACCGCGACCGCGCGATCTCCTTGCCGGCGAAGACCGAAGGTGAATTTCAGCTCAATGCGACCGCGGCCGACTTCTGGGCGCTCGCTATCCGTTTCGCCTGCATCCCCCTCGGGGTGCTCGCACTCGGGCTTGCGGTTTCCGTGTGGCGACGCAGAAGTTAAGCCCTCATGCGGATCTCCCGCACCACTATTATCCTGCTGGTCGCCAACCTGATCGCGTTCGTGCTCGTCTGGAAGGCCACGTACAGCCACCAACCCATCGCCTCCAGTCAGGCGCAGCTCTTTCCAGCCGAACCCGTCAAGGTGACCATCATCGAAGGGGCGGAGCGCATCGTCCTCGAGAAGCGTAGTTCATATTGGCGCGTAACCGAGCCATTCGAATGGCCGGCCAATATCTGGTCCGTCCAGCGGCTGCTCGATGAACTCCGCTTCATCAGCGCGGACAACGGCTTCGCCGCCAGCGAAGTCAAAGCGAATGGCTCGAGTTTAGAAGCCTACGGCTTGGCCGCGCCCAAGTGGACACTCCGCATCGCCGGCGAGACCGGCCAGACCGTCGAGGTGAAAATTGGCATCCAGCCGTCTACCCGTCATCACTTCCTCCTCACCGACGGCGGCCAACGCATCATCCCGCTGCCTGAGGCAATGGCAGCCGCCCTCGCCTCCAAAGCCGAAAGTTACCGCGTGGATAAAATCTTCGAAATTGCTGACTTCGAAGCGCGCACCGTCTCGGTCCGGCAAAAAATCAAAGAGGTTGAGAGCGTCACTTCACTGACGAATGAGGCCCGGCCACGCCCAGGCCGGAAGACGCAACTCCCCGAGTGGCGTTTTGAAGCACCCTACGACGCCTTGGCCGATGCCGACACCGCCATCAAGATCATCGCCGAACTCACCAACCTGCGCGCCAGTAAGTTTGCCACGCTCGCCGATGAGGCCTCCGGCCTTTCCGCCCCGACGCTCCGCATCGCCCTCGAAGGTAATTCCCGCCGACAGGTATTACTCATCGGCAAGCCCGCCCCAGGGCAACCCACCCTCCACTGCGCTAAGCTTGAGGACAATGCCTCGGTGTTCCTAGTTGAAGCGCAGCTCCTGCGTGACTGGTTCCGCATCCGGGAGACACTCGCCGCCTCACGGCCCGCCGATTTCGACCCAGCCTTAGTCACGGGCTTCACCATCGCCGCGGGCGGTCGCTCCATCACCTTGCACCGTCTTGACGGCACCAGCGGCGAAGCCCGCTGGGAGATCCCCGTCGCCCCAGGCACGACGGCCACCAAACGCCGAGAGGCCGATACCCGACTCGTCGCCCGCTTCCTCGACGGCGTCTCCCAGCTGCGCGCCACCCGCCGCAAGACTGCCGACGGCGGGACGGTGCCAGCCGTGCTCAATCAATCAAATCCCGGAACCACTTCACTGCAGTCACTCGAGCTTGAATTCGGGGCCGAACGCATCCTGCTCACCTTCTCAGATGATCCAGATAAGGGTCTCGGCACGCGCGTGGTGCACGCCAAGGGCTCGCCGCTCGCCGCGATTTGCGACATCTCACTGCTCAATGGCGGGCACCAAAATGTGGACCCGCAAGCATGGCGTAAACGCACGGTCGCCGAGCTCCCCCAGGGCGCCAAGGTCAGCGGGCTCCGACTCATCTCACATCCTGACGGCAAAGTGCTCGGCGAAGCGCGCCTCGGTCCGGATGGCAATTGGGCGGGGACCGGACGACTGGATCCAGCCAGCGCCCGCCGCACCGCCGTAGGCCTCGCGGATGTGAAGGCGGCCGAATTCCCTGGACGCGACGTCGGTGCCGGTGGCTGGAAGTTCGCCCTCCGGGTCACCGATCAAGCGGCGACCGGCGGTGCCGCTGCCAGCGAGACTTTCCGCACCTATCTCTGCTCCGCGCCCTTCAATAATCGCTCGGTGCTCCTGCGTGACGAAGGGGATGATGATGAATTCATCCTCGAGGCCGGACTGGCGGAAATCCTGACCCCCCTACTGACTGAAGCCGGCCGATGAAGGTGCCGTCAGCAAAGTCTCCCATTCGTAGATTCCTGCGTGGATTGACGAACACCTGCCTGCTGCTCCTGCTCCCCGTCCAACTAACATTGTGGTGGGTCGCCACCCTTGATCATGCGGTACAGATGCCCGACTTCGCGGCCGATATGATTGTCCAACGCCTCGCCCGTGCGGGCATCCACCTGCAGACGCGCAATCTCTGGATTATGCCAGACCTCACCATCGCGGCCGACGACCTGACGGTGGGCTTGGACGGACTCACCGGGGAGATTTTTACCGCCACGCGGCTGGAGCTCGCGCTCAACTCAGGCCAACTCATGGTCGGGCAAATTGAGCCGACGCGACTGCGCCTAAACGGCGCGCGCCTCTGGTGCCCAGCGTCCGTCGCGCTCGATGGACAGCGTCGCGCCCTCACCGAGGCCGTCGTCGCGGATATCACCCAAGAGGGCCGTTGGCTCATCCTCCGGTCATTCCAGATTCGGGCCGGCAAACTGACGCTCAACGCCGAAGGTGAGTTACCCGTATCCTTGCTGAGACTCCAGGAAGAATCCCCCCAGGCGGAAAAGCCCCTCCCGCTCGCCCGGCTCGTTGCCCAAGCATTCTCCCAGGCGGAGCAGATTCTCGGCGCGGCGGAACGCTCGGGCGGAGCCACGATCGCGGTGCGTTGTGCGGGTAATCCTGAGGGCGGGGCAGACATTAGCGCGCACGCCCTATTCGGTAATGACTGGGCGGATAAAGGATTGGGCCTCATCCAAGTGCGCTCCTTAGAGCTACGCGGAGACCTCCGACTTTCCCGACTAGGCCAACTAACAGCCTGGCATGCACGTGGTGCCGCGGATGAGTTCTCCTGGCAGGGCAAGGGTGCGCGGCGCATCCGCCTGACGGCCCAAGGCAGCGACCGGGCGGACCAACTCCGCATCGCCGCGACCATCGGTGACCTTAGCTTCGAACCTTGGAGCCACGCCCAACTCCGCCTCGTCGGCCAACCGACGGCGAAGGGCGCCTGGCAGATGGAGTTCGGTGTCCTGACCGCGAGCTCCATTGCCGAAGGGCGTTATGCACGGGCCGCCAATGGCGCCACGGAGATTGCCGTCGACCACGCGCGCATCTTCGCGCCGGAAGTCACCGCCATTCCCGCCGTCGCCGAGGTCGTAAAATCCGCCGCGCTTCAACTGAGCGGCGACCTACTACTCAGCGACGCCAAAATCCGGCTCACCCCAGCGGGTGAACTCCTGAACGCGAGTGGCGAAATCAGCTGCACCGGTTTCAGTGGCCTCGGGCTTTCCGCCGCCACGATTTCCCCCGGACGCGGTTTGCCCTTACGGACCCGCTTCGACTTCGACCCGCATCGTGCCATCGCACCACTCCGATTACGGGACCTACGCCTCGCTTCGATCACCGGCGAGGCCGATTGCTCGCTGACTCCCGGCGGGGCGTTCATGCTCCACCTCCATGGCGAGCTTCAACCCCAGTCCCTCGACCACGTCTTAGGCGGCTGGTGGATTTCGCTCTGGAAAATCCTCGAGCCCAAACAGCATCCCTATGCCTTCATTGATGTGGAAAGCCACTGGGGGTCTCCCAAGGGGATTGTTCGCGGACGAGTCTTGCTGGAAAATTTCCAGTTCATGGGCGCACCGTTCCGTCGCGTCGAAGTCGGCGTCGACGCCGACGAGCATCGCACTCTCATCGGCCTGCATCATCTCGCGGGCGGCATCACCGAGGCGGACGGATTCGTCGACGGCTTGGCCTCTTGGGATTGGTCCAAGCCGTTGGCGGTAGCCGGGCCGGTCGTCAAACTTAGCGGCAATATCCAGCCCTGGGTGGCTGCTCGTTGCGCCAGCAAAGAGCTCAGCGAAGCACTGCGAGGCGTCGTGCTGCCTACGGATCACCGGATGGACCTTCTCCTCCAACCCGGAGTCAATGGGCCGACGGTGAGCGCGAGCGTCTCCTGCGTCGGCGACTTCCGTGCGTGGGGCATCAGCGGCCGAGACCTCCAACTCACCACTTCAAGCCAGACGAGTGGCATGTCCGTCAGCGCCAAACTCGGGCTGGCGGGCGGCCAAGCCGAATTGACGATGAACGGTGACCCGCTGCATCAGACGAAGTTGCAGCTTCAGTTGCGCGGCGCCGACCCCGTCCAAATCACCAAGATGGTCGGCGAACTCACCAGCCCCACCGACAAGCCCGTAGTCACCGCCGCCCCTGCCGCCATCCGGGCACCGGCGAAACTCGACTTCGATTTCTCTGGCCACCTCGATGTAGATAATCCCCGCCAGTTAAAAGGCCTGGGCAAGTTCTCCCTGCAAGACCCCGAACTCCGGAAGGTAAGGCTGCTGGGCGGTATCTCGACGATCCTGGAGACCCTAGGGGTCGAATCGACCACCTATGAACTGACCCATGCTGAAGGAAAGTTTGGTTGTCAGGGGGGGCGGGCCTACCTTCCCGAGACCGTCATCAGCGGGCCACAAGCTAGGCTCGTCCTCGCCGGCGAGATCGACCTGATGACCTCCACGTTGGACTTTGAAGGAGACTTTTCCCTACCTCGCAAAGGGGGGTTCAACCCATTGGACCTCCTGAACCTGAACCGGACCCTGGTCAGCCTTACTAAGATTAAGGTAAAAGGGCCCCTTTCTAAGCCAGAAACCAGCGCCCTACCCAGCCTGAAAGATATCATTAAGTCTAAGAAGGATAACCACTTAGGTAAGATTCCTGACGAAATTAAGGAATGAGGGGTTGATTTACCCCCGCGTTCCCCTGTATCTAATGGGACACCCCCTTACGGAGGACAAAACCTTGGACCTAAATAAGATTAAACAAGTCGTGGATTTGATGAAGAAGTCGGACCTTTCCGAGTTCGAGATCCAGGACCAAGAATTCAAGCTGCGCATTAAGCGCGACGTGCCTGGACGGGTTGCGCCTGCCGGAGCCCCGGCTGCCGCCCCCGCCCCTGCCGTGCCGGACCCCAGCATCAAGCTGGTCACCTCCCCGATGGTCGGCACCTACTACGCCACCCCTTCCCCGGAAAATCCTCCCTTCGTCACCGTCGGCTCGCCCATTAAGGCGGATTCCGTGGTCTGCATCATCGAGGCCATGAAGGTGATGAACGAAATTCAGTCCGAGATTTCGGGAACGGTTGTCGAATGCCTCGTGGCCAACGGCACCTCGGTCGAATTCGGCCAGCCCCTCTTCCGCGTGAAGGTCGGCTGAACGCCGACTGCCGAGCATGAATAAGATCCTCATCGCCAATCGCGGCGAAATCGCCCTTCGCGTCATCCGTGCCTGCCGCGAGCTGGGCATCAAGACCGTCGCCGTATATTCTCAGGCCGACGAACAGTCCCTCCACGTGCAGTTGGCCGATGAGGCCGTCTGCATCGGCCCCGGACCGAGCAAAGACTCCTACCTCCGCGAAGACCGCATCATCTCGGCGGCAGAGATTACCAACGTCGACGCCATCCACCCTGGCTACGGCTTCCTCTCTGAGCGTAAAGGCTTCGCTGAGAAGTGTGCCGCCGCCAATATCAAGTTTATCGGCCCCCGCCCTGACACCATCGGCCTGATGGGCGACAAGGCGATGGCCCGTCAGACTGCCGCCAAGGCCAAGGTTCCTTGCGTGCCTGGCACCGACGGTCCCGTCGATAATCAGCGCGAAGCCATCAAAGAGGCCCAGCGCATTGGCTTCCCGGTCATTGTCAAGGCCGTCGCCGGTGGCGGCGGCAAAGGCATGCGCATCGTCCATAATGCGGCAGCCTTCGCTAAGGAATTCGAAAGCGCCCGCGCCGAAGCCGAGAAGGCCTTCGGTGATGGTCGCGTCTACATCGAGAAATACATCGAGCAGCCCCGCCACATCGAGTTCCAGCTACTGGGCGACGAACATGGCAAGGTGATCCACCTCGGTGAACGCGACTGCTCCGTGCAGCGCCGCCACCAGAAACTGATCGAAGAATCCCCTTCCCCGTTCCTGACCCCGAAACTCCGCGAGGAGATGGGCAAAGTCGCCGTCAAACTCGCTGAGACCATTGGCTACCAAAACGCCGGCACGATTGAGTTCCTCGTCGATAAGAACGGTAAGTATTACTTCATGGAGATGAACACGCGCATCCAGGTGGAGCACGGCGTCACCGAAGAAGTCACCGACATCGACCTCGTCCGCCGCCAGATTCTCATCGCGTGCGGCGAGAAGCTCGAACTCTCCCAGAAGGATATCAAGATGACCGGCCACGCCATCGAGTGCCGCATCAATGCCGAAGACCCGGCCCGCAATTTCGCCCCGAGCCCCGGCACCATTGGCCTGTACTACTCGCCTGGCGGCCACGGTATCCGCGTCGACTCGCACTGCTACTCGGGTTACGTCATCCCGCCCCTTTACGATTCCATGGTGGCGAAGCTGATCTCGGTCGGTGCCACCCGCCAGAAGGCCCTGGACCGCATGCACCGCGCCCTCGGCGAGTACATCATCCGCGGCATCCACACCACAATCCCGGTTTGCCGTGCAATCATGAAGGACCCGGCTTTCCGCCAAGGTGGCGCGACGACGAAGTACCTTGAAGACTTCTTCGAGCGCACCCCGAAGGAACTCTGGTCCGCCGCCCCGCTCACCTAAGCGGCCTGGCCGCCGACGATGAGCGCCCCCACGCGCCCGACTCCTGCTAACACCGCCCGCCTCAAAACGGGCGGTGATTGTTTGGGCTTCGCGAATAAGTTATTCAAGTCGGCCGGCATCGCGCACGGGCAAGGCTTCGTGAACGCGGAAGAGGAGTCTCTGACGCTCATGGGACACGCCACGGGCCTCGCCTGGGAAAAACTTCCTTCCTGCTTTAAGCGAGCCCTGACGGTAAAAGAGAAGGCCGCCTTTCTGAGCCTCGTGGAACGACGCGTCTTCGACCGCGTGCCCACCGGCTACCTCGTCGGTGAAGCTTGGCTGGGCGGCCTCCGCTTCCGTGTCGACGAGCGCGTGATCATCCCGCGCTCCTATTTCGTAGAGCTCATCCCTGAAGCGATTCCGCAGTGGCTCCCGCCGCTAGCGCAGGTGACCGACGTGGCCGACATCTGCACAGGCTCGGGCTGCCTCGCCATCCTCCTCGCAAAGCGCTTCCCGAAGGCCCACGTCCACGCCACGGATCTTTCGGCCCCCGCCCTAGAAGTGGCGAAGCTTAATGTCGCCGAGCACAAGCTCGGCCAGCGGATTACCTTACACGAAACGGATACGCTGGCGGCACTGCTCAAGGGCCCGAAGTTTGACCTCATCCTGAGCAATCCGCCGTACGAGCCAGAAGGCATCTACCGCGGACTCCCCGCTGAATTTAAAAAAGAACCCAAAGGCTCACTGGTCTCTGGCAAGGACGGGCTTGATGTCATCCGCAAACTGCTGACTCAGGCGCGCGAACTCCTCAAGCCGCACGGCATCCTCGTGATCGAGGTCGGCGGCCTCCAGAAAGCGATGCATCAAGCGTGGCCAAAGCTGCCGATGATGTGGTTGCCGACCGCGGATGGTGCCGACTGTGTCTGCTTGCTCCACGCCGCGGATTTACGCCGCGAACTGCCGTCACCAGGCGCGCGGAGCAGCCGTTGATTCGAGGCGATCCTGCGTCGACTTGGGCAGCTTGGGGAAGAAATCTAGGCCCGTCAGTTGCTCGATTCGGCGAATACTCACGACATAGCGCGAGAGCTCCGCATCGCGCCATTTCTCCTCGTGGGGCACCAAATAAGCGATGGCGCGGATGCCATGGGCGGCTTCCTCGTATTCGGAGATGACCATCCAGAACGATGAGGGCACGGGCAGACGGCCGACCTTTTTCTCCGGGGGCGCCGTAAAGACGGGGCCGACTTGTACCCAGACGGTGCCGTAGCGCTCGACGTAACGCTTCACCACGCGCTGCTCCATGTCCTTCCAGAGGCCCGCGTTGAGGGCGTGTAATTGCGGGACGACGTTGCTGAGCAGGAAAGTTTCCTTCTGGGCCTCTTCGCCATAGCAGACGGAAATCGCGTAATTGGGCGACAGGTGCCCGCGATCATAACCCGAGCGGACGTATTCGGAAGTCACTACGCGGGCATCCGATCGCGGATCGGGCTTGAAACTAGACGGACGTTCCCGGTGGACATCTTTGAAGGGGAACACGCGGTAGGAGGACCAACGCGGCGAGGGCAGTGATTCGTCGTAGCCCACGGAGTAGCCGCGATTCGCCAGATGCTTCAGGCCAAGATGATCTTCTGGCTCTCCGTAGGGGGCGGTGGCATTACGGTCAGGCGCAGGGGCGGGAACAATGTCGCCCTTGATGACCTCCGTCTGGTCGGCGAGGCGATCAAGCGCGCCCACCACTTTCTTCGGCGAAGTGCCGTCCTCGCGCACTGTATCGACGACGTCGAGCACGCGGTGCTCGATGGCCATTTTCTGCGGTCGTTCCGAACAATAATAAACCAGTCCGAGCACGCCCGTCGCCAGCAGGACAAGTACGGTAACCCAGGCGAGAAACTTCAGCAGGTTCTTCAGCATCAGCGGGTGAGGTAGTAACACTGCCACGCCCAGTGAACGACAAGTAAGGCGATGAAGACCACCCGAAGGCGGCGCGCCTGGATGTCGTCGATGGCGAGCCGAAGCCGAAGGGTATCACGACGCAGCCAGAACACCGCAGAATAGATGGTCCAAAGCGCGGCCGCCACGACGACCAAGAAAAACCCTGGGTGAAAGAGAAAGGCCTGACTAAAATCGAGATGGACGAGATGACGCGCACAGCGGGTGCCACCGCAGCCGAGACAGGGTAGCCCCGTGAGCTCATGAAAGACGCATTCGGGCAACTTTAGCCCCGTCAGGAACCAACCCCAAGCGAACACCGCTCCGCCGAGGAAAGCCGCCGGCCAGACGAGCTCGTGGTTGAGCTCGCCCGGATAAGCAGGTCTGCGAATCAGCCGGAACACCGGTCAGTGCGCGAAGGCCTTCGCGGCGGACATCCCGATCAGAGAAGCCGGTGCGACGCAACAGCAGCAGCAAAGGACGAACCAGACGAAGCATGAGATACCGAACTGGACCAAGGGACTCACGCGCGTCGCGGCGCCGAAGATACGGAAGTAAATAGCAAGGACAGGAATAAATAGTAGCGCCGAGAAAGTCATCTGCGCGAAAAAACTGAATCCAAGCAACTGAATCGGTGCCATTAATACAGCAATGACACTCGTTGCGAGGAGGGCGGCCGCAGTCGTTCTCTCTACCGAGACTTGAAACTTAAAAAGGCGCTGCCCAACCCAGTGAATCACGGCAAATAAAGCGTACACGAACGGGGCGATCGCTAGCCCGAGGATAGCTCCCACAAGTGTGGCTACCAGCGGGGGTTGTGGGCTATTCAAAAGCTGTTGGCCTGCCTGAGCGAGAGTCGGGATGCCACTGCGACTTAACAACTCGCCGAGCTGGGCGTTCTTATTCCCATAAAACAAGATACTGATAAGTTGAAAAGGCAGACTAATCAGTACGGAGAAATAACAGAAGACCACCCAATCGCCGAAAGCATACCGGCCAGTGGCTAAGCTCGAAGGATTCATAATCGCGACCTGGATCGTCGCAAAGAAAGAGCCGAGTGACTTACCTTGTTCCCAAGGAATCGTCGAGGCCGCCGGAGCGACTGCCATCGTTGCGCCGGGCGACGGAGGCGGCACGCCGACTCCACGGAACTCAGACCAGTCGCCAAGTGGCGTCCATGAGGGCATGCCCTCGCGCCAGGCGAGGTCGGAGGCGAGGAAGCGACCCGACTGCAGGCCAGCGGTGATTTCCTCGGGGGCGAAGATTCCGAGCTGAGCGGAATTACGGGCGACGTGGATTTGCAT
>Ga0194048_10000035_pt1 | contig 56668 bp, 56 predicted proteins | sample JunL225m_MetaG_FD_161685 | JGI IMG/M metagenome (GOLD analysis project Ga0194048, IMG submission 161685) | Anoxic zone freshwater microbial communities from boreal shield lake in IISD Experimental Lakes Area, Ontario, Canada - Jun2016-L222-5m | ecosystem: Environmental > Aquatic > Freshwater >...
AGCCCGAGCTGCGCTACGCCGCTGCCCGCGCCGAGCTTGCTGATCTTGGCTACGCGACGACGATCGAGTACCTGGCAGCGGCGGCCCGCGCCGTGGTGGAGGAGACGTCGCTCCTGCCGCACCTCAACCCCGGCGTGCTCACCGCCGCCGACCTTGCGCTCCTGCGGCCGGTCGCCGCGTCGATGGGCCTGATGATCGAGACGACCGCGACGCGCCTCTCCGAGCGCGGCGGGCCGCACTTCGGCTCGCCCGACAAGCTGCCCGCCGCGCGCCTCGAGACCCTGCGGCTTGCCGGTGACGCGTCGGTGCCGTTCACGACCGGGATCCTGATCGGGATCGGTGAGACCCGGGCCGAACGTCTCGACGCGCTCCAAGCGATCGCGGCCGCCGGGCCGCACGTGCAGGAGGTGATCGTCCAGAACTTCCGCGCGAAGGCCGGCACGCAGATGGCCGACGCGCCGGAGCCGCCGCTCGAGGAGCTCCTCTGGACGCTCGCCGTTGCGCGGCTCGTCCTCCCGGCCGACGTTGCGTTGCAGGCGCCCCCGAACCTGACGGAGGACTTCGCCGTGCTGCTCGACGCCGGGATCGACGACTTCGGCGGCGTCTCACCCGTCACGATCGACCACGTCAACCCCGAGGCTCCCTGGCCCGAGATCGAGCTCCTGCGGGCGGCCTGCACGAGCCGAGGGCTCGAGCTCGCACCGCGGCTCACCGTGTACCCCCGCTACCTCACGCCCGAGTGGATCGACGCCGACCTGCTGCCGGCGGTGCTCCGAGCGGCGGACTCGACAGGACTCGCGCGCGAGGATCGGTGGTCGCCGGGTGAGACAGGCGCGCTGCCGTTTGTCGTTGCCCGCGACACGCTCCCGATCGACACGCGCGGCGAGCTCGGCGAGCGGGAGATCGAGCGGCTCTTCCGCGCGCGCGGCGAGGAGCGCCAACGTGTCTTCGCCGCGGCCGATCGCCTTCGCCGCGAGGTGAACGGCGACGAGGTCACCTACGTCGTCACCCGCAACATCCAGTACACGAACGTCTGCTACTTCCGCTGTGGCTTCTGTGCGTTCTCGAAGGGAAAGCTCGCAGCGAACCTGCGCGGCAACCCCTACCTCGTCCCACACGAGGAGATCGTCCGCCGGGTCGAGGAGGCGTGGGAGCGAGGCGCAACCGAGGTCTGCCTCCAGGGCGGCATCCATCCGGCGTTCGACGGCGACTACTACGCCTCGGTCGTCCGCGCGATCAAGGATGCCGTGCCGGAGATGCACGTTCATGCCTTCAGCGCGCTCGAGATCTGGCAGGGCGCCGCGACGCTCGGCGTGCCGCTGCGCGACTACCTCGCGCGGCTCCGCGACGAGGGACTTGCCTCGCTGCCGGGGACCGCCGCAGAGGTGCTCGACGACGAGGTGCGCGCCGTGATCTGCCCGGACAAGATCACGACCGCCCAGTGGCTCGAGGTTCATCGCACCGCCCACGAGCTCGGCCTCCGCTCGAACAACACGATCATGTTCGGCCACGTCGACGGCCCGCGGAACTGGGCGCGACATCTCGTCGCCGTCCGCGACCTGCAGCGGGTGACCGGCGGGTTCACCGAGTTCGTGCCGCTGCCGTTCGTCCACATGGAGGCGCCGATCTACCTCAAGGGCCGGGCCCGGCCGGGGCCGACGTTCGCCGAGGTGCTGCTCATGCACGCGGTCGGGCGGCTCGCGCTGCACGGGGCGATCGACAACATCCAGGTCTCGTGGGTCAAGCTCGGGCCTGATGGGGTGGCCGAGGCGCTGCGCGCCGGGGTCAACGACCTGGGCGGCACGCTCATGAACGAGTCGATCTCACGCGCAGCCGGTTCGGGCTGGGGGCAGGAGATGGCAGCCGAGCAGATGGAGGCGATGATCCGGGCCGCCGGACGCGTTCCCCGACAGCGAACGACGCTCTACGGCGAGCCGCCCGCAGGGCAGGTTGCACGCTCGATTGCTGCCGAGCCGCTCGCCGAGCCGTGGAACCCGCACGTCAACGAGGCGCGGCTCGAGCCTCGGCGCGTGCCGCTGCGGCTCGTTCAGCCCGCCTGAGGCTTCCGGGGATGCCCCGATGCGACGGCGTGCAGTGGGCGCTACAAGGTCAGTGACCCGGAGTCGACCGCCGCGCGCGACCGACCATCCGGCCAACGAAGGTGGTCTTGCACATGCCCCGCTATCGCATCCTCTTCCCGTGCCCCGAGGGCACCTCGATCGAGAACACCCCGACTGCGCACCTCGACAGCGGCGACACGGTCTACGCGGTCGGCGACGTGCTCGAGCACGACGGCCAGAGCTGGAAGGTCACGCAGGCGCCGCTCGAGGACGACGTCAACCGTGACGCGGTCGACCTGATGGTCTGGCCGGTCGAGTAGCTGCTTCGGTCAGGCTTCGAGCGCGAGCAGATCGTCGAGCGTCTCGCGGCGGCGGATGACGCGCGCCACGCCGTCGGCGACGAGCACCGCCGCGGGGCGGGGCGTCACGTTGTAGTTCGACCCCATCCCGAGCGTGTACGCGCCCGTCGACGGGACGGCGAGGACGTCGCCGCGCCGCGGCTGGGGGAGCGACACCTGCTCGATCAGCACGTCGCCCGACTCGCAGTGCTTCCCGGCGATCGCGTACACGTCGGTGGGCGTCTCGTCGGCGCGGTTTGCGAGCAGCGCCGTGTAGCGGGCGCCGTACAGCGCCGGGCGGGCGTTGTCGGACATGCCGCCGTCGACCGCAACGTAGGTCGTCGCCGAGGCGACACGCTTGACCGACCCGACGGTGTAGAGCGTCACCCCTGCATGTGAGACGAGCGAGCGTCCGGGCTCGAAGATCACGTTCGGGCGACGGAGGTGATGAAGCCCGCAGGCGCGGTCGAGCTCGTTCCGCACCGCGCGGACGTACTCCCCGATCGGCAGCTCCGGCTCATCCGGCGACGTCGCAACGCCAAGGCCACCGCCGAGATCGAGCGTCGTCCACTCCCAGCCGGTTGCCTGCCGTGCCTGCGCCGCGAACGTCGCGATGAAGTCGACGGCCATCAGCGCGTCTGCGAGGTCGAGGAGCTGCGAGCCGACATGGACGTGAAGCCCTTCGATCCCGGGCGAGCGGCGAAGCGCCTCGATCGTGTCGTGGGCCGGCAGGCCGAACTTCGAGCCGTGGTGCGCGGTGCGAATCGCCTCGTGGGTGTCGGCATCGATCCCCGGGGTGAACCGCACCAGCGTGCGCGTCACTCCGGCGGTCTCGGCGCGCTCGATCTCCTCGAGTGAGTCGACGACGACGAGCGCACCCTCGCGGGCAGCCGTCGCGAGCTCCGCGTCGGTCTTGTTGTTTCCGTGCACGACGATCCGGTCGCCGGCGATCCCGGCCTCGCGGGCAAATCGCATCTCACCGAGCGTCGAGACATCGGCCCCGATGCCCTCCTCGGCAAGGAGCCGCAGGATCGCCAGGTTCGGAAACGCCTTCGTCCCGTACGCGATCAACGCGTCGGGTGCCGCCTCGCGGTAGGCACGTGCCGCCGCCCTGATCGTCGCCTCGTCGTAGACGACGAGCGGGCTTCCGTGCGCTGCGATGAGATCGGCTGCCGTGACGCGGCCGATCGTCAGCGCGGAGCCGTCGATGCGGGCGGTGGAGGGAAAGAGCGGGAGCATCCCGTCGATTCTGCCTACGACCGCGCTACACTGCGCCGCAGTGAACGTGCTTCTTACGTAAGCAAGGAAGCGAACGCGGCGCCGCCGCGGCAGCTTCCCTCGGCCTCTCGAAATCGGGAGGCTTTTTCGTATCTAGGGACGGAAACGATGGACGCATACGAGCCTCAAGCAATCGAGCAGAAGTGGCAGCGGGTCTGGGACGAGGCCGACGCCTTCGTCACGCCGAACCCGGCCGACCCGAGCGCACCCGACGCGAGCAAGGCCTACGTGCTCGAGATGCTCCCCTACCCCTCGGGTGAGCTCCACATGGGGCACGTCCTCAACTACACCCTCGGCGACGTCGTCTCGCACGTCCGGCGCCGCACGGGCCACCACATTCTGCGGCCGATGGGGTACGACGCCTTCGGCCTGCCTGCCGAGAACGCCGCGATCCGCGAGGGCGGCCACCCGCGCCAGGTGACCGAGCGCAACATCGCCGCGATCCGGCGGCAGATCAAGCGGATGGGTTGGTCGATCGACTGGACCCGCGAGGTCTCGACACACGAGCCCGAGTACTACCGCTGGACGCAATGGCTCTTCCTGAAGCTCTACGACGCCGGGCTCGCCTACCGGAAGAACGCGCCGGTCAAGTGGTGCCCGAACGACCAGACGGTGCTCGCAAACGAGCAGGTCGTCGACGGCAACTGCGAGCGGTGCGGCGCCGAGGTCGAGTCGCGCAAGCTCGAGCAGTGGATGTTCAAGATCACCGCGTACGCCGACCGGCTGCTCGACGACATGTCGCTGCTCGAGTCGTGGCCCGAGCGCGTCCTGACGATGCAGCGCAACTGGATCGGCCGCTCCGAGGGCGGCGAGATCCTGTTCCGGATCGAGGAGTTCGACGAGGACGTGCCGGTCTTCACGACGCGGCCGGACACGCTCTTCGGTGCCACGTTCTTCGTCCTCGCTCCAGAGCATCCGCTCGTCGAGCGGTTCGCGGAGCGCCTCGACAGCCCCGCCGGGCTCCGCGCCTACGTGCGACGCGCAACGGCAAAGAAGAGCGAGGAGCGCGCCGCCAACGAGGAGAAGACCGGGGTGTTCACCGGCTTCTACGCCGTCAATCCGGTGAACGACACGCGCATCCCGATCTGGGTCGCCGACTACGTCCTGATGGACTACGGGACAGGCGCGATCATGGCGGTGCCGGCACACGACGAGCGCGACTTCGCGTTCGCGCAGGCCTTCGACCTTCCCGTCGTCCAGGTCGTCGCACCCGCCGAGGGCGAGGTCGAGGAAGGCGCCGTCTACGTCTCGCACGCCGACGACGACCTGATCGTCAACTCGGCGCAGTTCAGCGGGCTGCCCTCGCCGCAGGCGAAGAAGGCGATCGTGGAGTCGCTCGCCGACCGCGGGCTCGGCAAGGAGGCTGTCAACTACCGCCTGCGTGACTGGCTGCTCTCCCGCCAGCGCTACTGGGGCTGCCCGATCCCGATCATCCACTGCGAGAGCTGCGGCGTCGTGCCGGTGCCCGAGGCCGACCTGCCGGTGATCCTCCCCGAGATCGAGGACTACCTGCCGAAGGGCCGCTCACCGCTTGCCGCCGCCGAGGACTGGGTCGCGACGACCTGCCCGGCCTGCGGTGCTGCCGCCCGGCGCGAGACCGACACGATGGACACGTTCGTCGACTCGTCCTGGTACTTCCTGCGCTACACCGACCCGCAGAACGCCGAGGCGCCATTCGACCGCGACACCGTCGACTTCTGGCTGCCGGTCAACCAGTACATCGGCGGGATCGAGCACGCAATCCTGCACCTCATGTACGCGCGCTTCTTCACCAAGGCGCTCTACGACATCGGGCTCGTCGGCTTCAAGGAGCCGTTTGCGCGGCTCTTCAACCAGGGGATGATCTACCGCTACGGCGCCAAGATGTCGAAGTCGAAGGGCAACGTCGTCTCACCCGACGAGCTGATCGAGCGCTACGGCGCCGACGCGCTGCGGCTCTACATCCTCTTCATGGGCCCGGCCGACCAGGACAAGGAGTGGCAGGACACCGGTGTCGACGGCACCTCCCGGTTCCTGCAGCGGCTCTGGCGGGTCGTGCACGAGGAGCTCGAGCTGGCCCCGACCGGCGTGACGACCGGAACGCCGCTCGCCCGCAAGGCGCACGAGACGATCGCCAAGGTCACCGACGACATCGAGCGGCGGTTCGTCTTCAACACGCCCGTCGCGGCCGTGATGGAGCTCGTGAATGCGATCTCCGCCGGGTCGGGCGATCCCGCGTCGCGTTTTGCCGTCGAGACCGCCGTCTCCCTGATCCAGCCCTACGCGCCGCACGCGGCGGAGGAGCTGTGGGAGAAGCTCGGGCACGGACGCCTCTGGGCTGAGCCGTGGCCGGTCGCCGACCAGTCGCAGCTCGTCCGCGACACGGTCGAGCTCGTCGTCCAGGTCAACGGCAAGGTTCGTGACCGCTTCCCGGTCGCGGCCGGGCTGCCCGAGGTCGAGCTCGTCGCGCTGGCGCGTGCGTCGGAGAAGGTCGCGGCGCACCTCGAGGGCAAGGAGCTCCGCAAGGTGTTCTCCGTGCCCGACAAGCTCGTCAACTTCGTCGTCTGAGCCCGGCCGGGCCTTGGCCCGCCCGCGGCGTCACACACCCGGCTCAGAGCCGGTACAGACACGGCACACGTTGCGCGGCAGGCTCGTGGGATGCCTGTCTTCACGCTCACGCGCAACCGGGCGCTGCTGCTCGCGGCTGCTGCGCTCGCGGTGGTGGTGCTCGGGTCGCGCTTCGTCTCGCAGCCTGGGGCCGCGCCTCCGGTGGTGGCCGCGACGGTCGGGTCGCCGCTTGCCGCGCCCACGCCCTCGGCCGCGCTCGTCGTCGATGTCGCAGGCGCAGTGCGGCGGCCCGGCCTCTACCGCCTTGCGGCGGGCTCGCGGGTCGCCGATGCGCTTCACCGGGCAGGCGGGGTAACGGCGAAGGCCGACGCCGCGCTCGTCAACCTCGCCGCACCGCTCGCAGATGGGGAACAGGTGGTCGTTCCCGCGCGCGGCGCCTCCGCCCCCGGCGCCGCGGTCGGCGCGGCATCTGGCGCCCCGGTCGACCTCAACTCGGCGACCGCCGAGCAGCTCGACGCGCTGCCGGGCATCGGCTCGGTGACCGCGCAGAAGATCGTCGACTATCGGCTGGCGCACGGCCCATTTCGCTCGACCGACGACCTCGATGCGATCCCCGGGATCGGCCCCTCGCGCGTCGCGAACCTGAAGGGGCTCGTCGTGCCGTGAGGCTCCCGCAGCGTCCCGCTCATCTTCTGGCGTCCGCCCTGTGTGTTGGGATCGCGCTCGCCAACGTTGGTCGCCCTGGGGCTGTCGCGTTGGCGGCGACGGCCGTGTTTGCGGTGGCCGCCGTGGTCGCGGAGGAGGGAACCAAGCGGTTCCTGCTCGGCGTTGCGCTACTCGCGTCGGTCGGGTGGTGGTGGGGAGGAGCGCGCCTCGCCGCGCTCGACCGAAGCCCGCTCGCAAGCTGGGTCGGACACGCCGGGCAGGTGACCGCGACGGTGACGGCGGCGCCAAAGATAGGCCGTTACGGCATCACCGCACGCGGGGAGGCCGAGACGATAGGAGGCGAGCGAAGCCGCGAGCCGGTTGCGCTCGAGCTGCCGCCTGGGCGCGCACCGCCGCTCGGTGCGGTGATCGAGGGGCTGGCCATCGTCACCGAGCCGAACGGGCCGCTGCGGGGGTTCGACGAGCGAACGTGGCTGCGTCGCCACGGCGTCCACGTGGTGCTCCGGGTCGAGACCTGGCACCAGGTTGGGCAACGCGGCGGGCTTGGCGGGTTCGCTGACCACCTCCACCGCGGCCTCGCCGGGTCGATCGCCCCTGGACTCGGCGGCGAGCGGCGAGCGGTGCTCGAAGGGATCGTGCTCGGAGACGACGCGGCCATACCGACAGCGCTACGAGATGACTTTCAGGCCTCCGGGCTCTACCACCTGCTGGCTGTCTCCGGCCAGAACGTCGTGCTGCTCGCGGGCGGCGCGCTGCTCCTAGCCTGGCTCACCGGGCTCGGCCGCATCGCCGGCGAGGTCGCAGCTCTTGCCGGGATCCTCGGGTACGTGCTCGCGGTTGGACCGCAGCCGTCGGTGATCCGGGCGGGCGTCGCCGGAGCGCTCACCTCGCTTGCCTGGCTGACCGGCCGGCTGCGCGACGCCTGGTATGCCCTGATCGTCGCCGCGACCGTGCTGCTCGCCTGGAACCCGTACACCGTGTATGACCCCGGCTTCCAGCTCTCATTTGCCGCGGTCGCCGCGATCTTCACCGTCGTGCCGCGGCTCGAGTCAGGACTTGCGCCCGTGCCGCTTCCGAGATCGTTGCGCCTAGGGGTTGCCGTCTCGGCCGGCTGTGGGCTCGTGACCGCCCCGATCGTCTGGCTGCAGTTCGGGTACCTGCCGCTCCTTGGCGTGCCGGCGAACGCGCTCGCCGAGCCGGCGATGCCGGTGCTGCTCGGGCTCGCATTTCTGACGGCCGCGCTCGACCCGATCTCGCCTGCCGCCGCGACGTTCGTCGCCTGGCTCAATGGCGGGGTCGCCGAGTACATCGCGCTCTGCGCGCGTGTCATCGGCTCGCTGCCGTTCGCCTCGATCGCGACAACGCGCGCGCTCGCAGGGGTGGAGGGCGTCCTCCTCCTCACGGCCTATGCTTGGCGGCGATGGCGGACGAGCTGAAACCGGTGTACCTCCTCGCCGGCACCGACCGGCCCAAGATCGACCGTGCCATCGATCGGCTCCGTAACCGCTTCGCCTTCGACGCTGTCGAGAGCCACGCCGCAGCCGACCTCTCCGGCGAGGACGTCGTGGCGGCCTGCAACGCCCTCGGCCTCTTCGCAACCGACGGACGCCTGATCGTGATCGACGGCGTCGAACGCTGGAAGGCCGACGACGCCAAGGCGATCGCGGTCTACCTCAAGGCTCCCGCACCGGCGACCACGCTTGCCCTGGTCGGCGACGAGATGAAGAAGGACGCACCGCTCGCCAAGGCCGTCGCAGGGAAGGGCGAGCTGCTCCTCTGGGACGTTCCGCAGAAGGGGCTTCAGAAGTGGATCTCGGAGCAGTTCCAGCTCCAGGGCACGACTGCCGAGTCCGAGGCGTGTCGCGCCCTGATCGAGCTGCTCGGCGAAGACCTCTACGAGCTCTCGGCCGAGATCGACAAGCTCGCAACGTGGGCTGCAGGCCAGCGGATCACCGCGCACGACGTCGAGCTCCTAGTTCCAGCACGCGCCGGCACGACCAACTTCGCACTCACCGACGCCTGGGGCGCTCGCGACATCCACGCGGTGCTGCGGGCCTCCGAGGCGCTGCTCGAACGCACGGGGGATCCCCGCTCGAAGACGATCCCGAAGATCGTCGGCATCCTCACAAGCCACGTCGCTCGCATCCGAACGTGCCAGGCTCTCGAGGCGAAAGGCGTGTCGGCCAAGGACGCCGCGTCGCAGCTCAAGCAGCACCCGTACTACACGGGGAAGCTCTACGCGCAGTCACGCAACTACAGCATCGACGAGCTCCGTGACGTCACCGTGAGGCTGTCGCGCCTCGACTTCGCGCTGAAGGGCGGCTCGCGCCTGCCAAACGACCTCGAGCTGGAACGCGCGCTGATCGACATCACCCGGCCGCGCGCGACGGCACGAGCCTGAGCCTGCAGCGCGCGAGCGCCGACGAGGCGTGGGGCCGACTAGGCCTTGGTGGAGGCGAGACGAGCGGCCTGCGACTTCTTGCGGGCAGCCGTGTTGCGATGCAGCGCACCGCGTGTGACGGCGCGGTCGATCAACTGGGCAAGTGAGCGATGCTCGCTTGCGACCGCGTCGGCGTCGCCCTCATCAACTGCGGTCTGAAGCCGCTTGGTGAGCGTCTTGATGGTCGAGCGATAGCGCAGGTTCTCGATCCGCTCTTCAGCGGCCGTCCGGATGCGCTTCTTCTGCTGCTTGATGTTTGCCATGGTGAGATGTGCCCGTACTTCCAGGCCGGACGATCCTAGCATGCGCGAGCCGCGCCGACGCCCTTCCTCCCTATGCTCCACCGGTGGACGACGATCAGGCAGCCCGCGAGCGCGAGGCCCGGCTCGCCGCACGGAACGGGCGTCGCCGCGCCGAGGGCCGCGGGCGCCCGGGTGAGACGGTCGCGCGGCGACCAGCCACCGACTCGGCCGACGAGCCGACCGTCGAGGCCGTCTCGGTTCGCGAGTACGGCCAGCCGCGGCGCCTCGCCGTCTCGACCGCGATCTTCTCGGCCGCTACCGCACTCTCGCGCGTGCTCGGGCTCATCCGCGAGATGGTCGCCTCGTACTACTTCGGTGCTGCCGGCCGGATCAACGCGTTCACCGTTGCGTTCCAGATCCCGAACCTCGTTCGGGCGCTCGTCGCCGATGCGGCGCTTTCATCCGCGTTCGTGCCGGTCTTCAGCGATCTGATCGAGAAGGGCGACCGCAAGCGCGCGTGGCGCGTCGCATCGAGCCTTTTCTGGCTGATGCTGCTCGGGCTGACGGCGTTGACGGCCCTCTACGTGCTCGTCGCCCCGTGGCTCATCGGCCTCTTCGGGAACCCCGGCCACGACAGCTCCCTCGCAACCGGGCTCTCGCGCGTGCTGTTCCCGATCGTCGCGCTGCTCGGCGTCTCGGGCATCGTCGTCGGAATCCTCAACACCTACGACCACTTCACCGTCCCTGCGCTCTCACCGGTCTTCTGGAACCTCGCGATCATCGCGGGACTCGTGATCGGCGTCCCGCAGGCGGGAACCTCAAGCGACAAGCTCTACGTCTACGCGTTCGCGATCCTCGCTGCAACGGTGATCCAGGTGTTCCTGCCGATGCCATGGCTGCGTGGCCTCGACAGGGGCGAGGAACGTCTCCGGATCGTGCTCGACTGGCGTGACCCGTACGTCAAGCGCACCTTCAAGCTGATGATTCCGGTCACCCTCGGGCTTGGCCTGATCAACGTGAACGCGGTGATCGACACGTTCTTTGCCTCACGCCTGATCGACGGCGATCTCGCGCCGACGGCGATCCAGAAGGCGTTCCTGATCTACATGCTCCCGCAGGGGATGTTCTCGGTTGCGATCGCGACCGTGCTCTTCCCGTCGCTCTCACGGCTCGCCGCCCGCGGCGACCTAGATGGCTTCCGCGAGACCGTCGGGCGGGGGCTGCGCCAGATCGCGTTCCTGCTCATCCCTGCGGCCGCCGTCAGCGCGGTGCTCGCGGATCCGATCGTGCGCCTTCTCTACCAGCGCGGCGCGTTCCACCCCGCGCAGACGCCCGTCGTCGCGGCCTGCCTCGCCGCGTTCAGCGCCGGGCTCGTCTTCAACGGCGCGATGCTGTTGCTGAACCGCGCGTTCTTCAGCCTCCAGTCAAACTGGCTCCCGACCGCCGTCGCGCTCGCGAACCTCTTCCTGAACGCTGTGCTCGACCTGGTCTTCTACCGCCTCGGGACGTGGGGGATTCCGCTCTCGACCGCGGTCGTGAACATCGCCGGTACGGCAGCCCTGCTCGTGCTCATGCGACGACGAATCGGCGGAATTGACGGCGCGCAGACAGCAGCGGCCACAGCCCGGATCGCCGGCGCTTCAGTGGCCGTCGCGGGGACGGCGTACGCGATCTGGGCTCCGCTTGACTCGATCGTCGGCCGATCGTTCCTCGGGCAGGCAGCGTCGCTCGGGGTCGCGCTCGCGGCGGCCGGGGCGGTCTACGTGGCGGCATGCCGGAGGCTTCGCGTGCGGGAGATCGACGTGCTCCTCTCCCTCCGCCGCCGCCTCGCGCGCGGCTGAAACCGCACCGGAAAACCCGCATGCGACGGGGAGGCGCTTACGCCGCGTGAGTACGAGAGAATCCCAATCGGTTCGAGAGTCTTTCGCATTCGAGCCAATGCCTCGATCATCGTCACGTCCGTTCGGCGGCGCTGCCGCAGCTGCAACAGGTGAACGCGCCGCCCAACTTTCTAAGGAACGTTTCATGATCGGCGACCTCGTTCTAATCGTCCGTTCATCTCGCGTCCGCACACTCCGAACACGATGCGAAAGCCGATCACGATCCTTCTGACCACTCTGACGCTCGCCCTGCCGGTTGCAAACGGCGTCGCCGCAGCTCAGACGACGCAGAAGACGACGAAGAAGGTCGTGACCAAGAAGGTCGGCGGTGCGAGCTACGAGGCCGACCGCTGGGGTGCCGTCCAGGTGATCTTGACCGTCGCGACGACGACGACCACCGTCGGCGGCAAGACGGTTGTATCCCGCCACTTCACCGACCTCGGCGGGAGCTACTCGTACCACACGAGCCGTTCGCAATACATCATGTCGCAGTCGCTCCCGCAGCTTCGGCAGGAGTTTCTGGCAGCGCAGAGTGCGAACATCCAGCTCGTCTCCGGCGCGACCAACACGAGCGACGCGTTCCGGCTCTCGCTGCAGTCCGCGCTGCTCAAAGCCTCCGCCTGACCTAGGGCACCGACCGCAAGGCCGCGGGTGTCACGCTCCGGGAGCAAATCCTCCGGCGGCTACGATCGCCGGAGACCCGTGGACCAGCAACACATCCGCAACTTCTCGATCATCGCGCACATCGACCACGGCAAGTCGACGCTCGCCGACCGCATTCTCGAGCTCACCCACGCCGTCTCGAAGCGCGAGATGCGTGCGCAGATCCTCGACTCGATGGATCTCGAGCGCGAGCGCGGCATCACGATCAAGGCGCAGGCCGTCCGGGTCACCTGGAAGGGCCACCAGCTCAACCTGATCGACACGCCGGGCCATGTCGACTTCACCTACGAGGTCTCGCGGTCGCTCCAGGCATGTGAGGGAGCTCTCCTCGTCGTCGATGCGGCGCAGGGTATCGAGGCCCAGACACTCGCCAATGCGTACCTCGCGATCGAGAATGACCTCGAGATCGTCCCGCTCGTGAACAAGATCGATCTCCCGTCTGCCGATCCCGACGGCGCCTCGCAGCAGGTCGCCGAGCTGATCGGCGAGGACCCCGCCCGCGTGCTGCGGATCTCCGCCAAGACGGGCCTCGGGGTCGAGGACGTGCTCGACGCGATCATCGAGCGCATCCCGCCGCCGGTCGGCGACCCCGACGCACCCGCGCGGGCGCTCATCTTCGACTCGTCCTACGACCAGTATCGCGGCGTCGTCGCCTTCGTCCGGGTGATCGACGGGGCGTTCAAGCCTCGCGACCAGCTCCGTGCGATGGCGCTCGGAACCCGGTTCGAGGCGCAGGAGATCGGGGCGATGAACCCCGTCATGCGTCCGCTCGAGGCGCTCGTGGCCGGCGAGGTCGGGTACGTCATCACCGGGCTCAAGGACGTCTCCGAGTTGCGCGTCGGCGACACGCTCACCTCCGACTCCAAGCCCGCAAACGAACCGCTTCCGGGCTACAAGGAAGTCAAGCCGATGGTCTTCGCGGGTCTCTTCCCGACGGACGCCGACCAGTACCCCGAGCTGCGTGACGCGCTCGAGAAGCTGAAGCTGAACGACGCGGCGCTCTTCTACGAGCCGGAGACGTCACAGGCGCTCGGGTTCGGCTTTCGCTCGGGGTTCCTGGGGCTGCTCCACATGGAGATCGTGCGCGAGCGCCTCGAGCGCGAGTTCGACCTTGACCTGATCGTGACCGCGCCCACCGTCGCCTACCGGGTGCGCGCCCAGAACAGCCCGACGTGGAAAGAGGTACACACGCCGTCCGACATGCCGGATGCGATCGACGAGGTCGAGGAGCCGTACATCAAGGCCTCCGTGATCGTTCCGAAGGAGTTCGTGGGCACCGTGATGGAGCTCTGCTCCGACCGGCGCGGGCGCTTCGACAACATGGAGTACCTCGCTGAGGATCGCGCGCACCTGACCTTCGAGATGCCGCTTGCAGAGATCGTCCTCGACTTCTACGACGCGCTCAAGTCGCGGACACGCGGGTACGCGAGCTTCGACTACGACTACGTCGGCTTCCGGCCGGGAACGCTCGTGCGAGTCGACATCCTCGTCGGTGGAGATCCCGTCGACGCGCTCTCGCTCGTCATCCACCGTGAGTTCGCCTACGACCGCGGCCGGATGCTCGTTGAGAAGCTCCGCGAGGAGATCCCGCGCCAGATGTTCGACGTTCCGATCCAGGCTGCGATCGGCACCCGCGTGATCGCGCGTGAGACGGTCAAGGCGCGCCGCAAGGACGTGACGGCCAAGTGTTACGGCGGCGACATCAGCCGCAAGCGCAAGCTCCTTGAGAAGCAGAAGGAAGGCAAGAAGCGGATGAAGCGCGTCGGTGGGGTCGAGGTTCCGCAGGAGGCATTCCTGGCGGTCCTGAACCTGAACGACTACGGCAAGAAGTGAGCGGCACCGCACGGCACCTCTACCTGCACGTGCCTTTCTGTGCTCACCGTTGCGGCTACTGCGACTTCGTCACCGCGGTGGGCCGCCGTGACGACCACGGGCCGTTCGTCGAGGCGCTACTCACGGAGCTCGAGCTCGAGCGGGGCACGCTCGCGCCCGACCTCGACACGATCTTCCTCGGCGGCGGGACGCCGACATTCACCGAGCCGGCCGCCCTCAAGCGTCTGCTTGCAGCACTTCCGCCCGCCCGGGAGGTGACGGTCGAGGCCAACCCGGAGACCGTCACCCCCGAGCTGGCGGCGCTCCTGCGAGAGGGTGGGATCAACCGCGTCTCGCTCGGCGCCCAGACGTTCCAGCCCCGCCTGCTCGAGGTGCTCGACCGAACCGCGACGCCCGACGACGTGCGGCACGCCGTGCGCGTCCTGCGTGACGCAGGCTTCGACAACATCTCGCTTGATCTGATCTACGGCATCCCCGGACAGAGCCGCGACGACCTCCTTGACGACCTCGCGCAGGCGCTCATGCTCGTACCGGAGCACCTCTCGGCCTACGAGCTCGAGGCGAAGCCCGGAACGCGTTTCACGCACGCGCACGGCAAGGAGCTCGAACGCCAGCACGAGTTGATGGAGACGTATTTCGAGATCGTCGTCTCGACGCTCACCGGCGCCGGGTTTCGCTGGTACGAGACGGCCAACTTCTGCCGGTCGCCCGAGCAGGACGGCGCCCGTACGCGCGACCTGAGGGCTCACCACAACCTCGGGTACTGGCAGGTGCGCGACTACCTCGGCGTCGGGATCGGGGCGGTCAGCACGATCGACGGCCGACGCTGGCGCAACGCCCCTTCGCTTGCCGGGTACGTCCGGGCGCTCGCGGGCGGCGAGCGCCCACCGCGTGAGGTCGAGGAGCTGAGTAACGAGATGCGCGACACCGAGCGGGTGATGCTCGGCCTGCGGCTCGACGAGCCGATCCCCACGGACGAGATCGAACGCATCGTCGATGTCGCAGAGCTGCACCGCCTGGAGGAGCGCGGCCTTGTTGCACGCGACGCGGCCGGGATCTCGCTGACGGCGCGAGGACGGTCGATCGGCGACGCCGTCACCGCGTCGCTCCTCGCCTGACGCGCACCGCGCGCCTCCGCCGGTCGCCTACGATGCGGGCGAGATGAGCGCGCAGCTGTCCGAGAGGCAGCACGACATCCTCCGCCGCGTCGTCGAGGACTACGTCGCCACCGGGCAGCCGGTGGGTTCGAAGGCGCTCGTGGAGCGACCCGGCGTCGAGGTGTCGTCATCCACCGTTCGTGCCGAGCTGGCCGAGCTCGAACGCCTCGGCCTGCTCACGCACCCGCACACCTCCGCCGGGCGCGTTCCGACCGAGGCCGGCTACCGCGTCTACGTCGACGGCCTACTGGCACGGCCCGAGTCGCGGCCCGCCGAGTTTCCACTCGGGATCGAGAACGCGCGCGCCGAGATCGAGGAGGCGCTCCAGGTGACGACCGAGATGCTCTCCCAGGTGACCCGGCTCTTTGCGCTCGTCTCCGCGCCGCCGCTCGAGACGGCCACTGTCCATCACGTCGACGTGCTGCAGCTTCAGGCAAACGTGATCGTTGTCGTTGTGATCACGTCGACGGGGGCCGTTGCAAAGCAACGTCACGCGTTTACGGGGCCGGTCGACACCGGGCTTGTCGGCTGGGCCGCCGAGTATCTGCGCGAGCGCGTGGTCGGGCTCCGACTGCGGTCGCGGCATCTCGCCCGCGCGCTCGACGAGCCGGGGCTCGGCGCCTCGGAGCGGGCGTTCCTCGCAACGATCCGCGGCACGTTCGACGTGGTCGAGGACGACCGCCAGCTCTTCGTCGGTGGAGCTGCCGGCCTGCTCGACGATCTCCGCGTCGAGGAGATCGGCGCCTACCGGAGTCTGATCGAGGCGCTCGAGAAGCGAGCTGCGCTCCTCGACGTGCTCGGCGAGTCGCTCGGCCTGCGCCGCCCGTTTGTGCGGGTGGGCGACGACCTCCAGCCGTCGGGTCTACACGACCTCGCCCTCGTCGGTGCGACCTACGGGTACGTCAACCAGCCGCTCGGCACGGTGAGCCTCCTCGGGCCGCTCCGGATGGACTACGAGAAGGCTCTTCACACGGTTCGCTCGGCCGCCCATGAGCTCTCCCGCTTCGTCGAAGACGTCTACCAGGACGACTGACGAAGGCTGACTGGCACCATTGACCTCGCGATGACGACGCAGCACGACTACTACGAGCTCCTTGAGGTCAGCCGTGAGGCCGACGAGGGGGAGATCAAGAAGGCCTTCCGCAAGCTCGCGCGCAAGCTCCACCCGGACGTCTCCGAGGAGCCCGACGCCGAGGTGCGCTTCCGTGAGATCTCGGAGGCCTACGAGGTGCTCACGAACGCCGAGACGCGCCAGCTGTACGACCGCTACGGCCACGCCGGCCTGAAGTCGGGCGGCTATACACCAAGGCACTCCGACCTCGGGAACCTCGGCGACCTTTTCTCCGCGTTCTTCGGCGACGATCTCTTCGGCGGCGCGGCCCGCGCGGCCCGAGGTGGCGATGTCGCGGCCGAGATCCGGATCGACCTCACCGGGGCGGCCACCGGTATCGCCGTGACCGTGCCGATCGAGACCGCCGTACCGTGCAAGACCTGCGGCGGCGACGGTGTCGAGCCGGGCACGGCCACCCACACCTGCGACCGCTGTGGCGGCGCTGGGAGGCTCCAGCAGGTCTCCCGCAGCGTCTTCGGGGAGTTCGTCCGAACCGCCGCCTGCAACCAGTGCGGGGGCTCAGGGCGCATCGTCGAGCACCACTGCTCCACCTGTGCCGGCGCCGGGCGCACGCTCGAGGAGCGCAAGCTCGAGGTCGAGATCCCGGCCGGGATCCACGACGGTCAGCGGATCCGCATTTCGGGCGAAGGCCACTCGGGCGCTCCGGGCGGGCAGGCCGGCGACGTCTACGTGCAGGTTCGCGTGACGCCCGACGAGCGGTTCGTGCGCGAGGGCGACGACATCTTCTCCCAGCTCGATCTGACGATCGTGCAGGCCTCGCTCGGTGCGACGGTCTCGATCGAGAGCCTCGACGGGCCCGTCGAGATCGAGGTCGACGCGGGAACGCAGCCCGGCCACGTCCGGGTGCTGCGCGGCCGCGGAATGCCCGTCCTCCAGGGCTTCGGCCGCGGCGATCACCGCGTGCTCGTGAACGTCCTCGTTCCGCGACGGCTCTCAGATGAGCAGCGGCGGCTCCTCGACGAGTTCGAGAAGGGCAGCGACGAGGAGACCTATCGCGCCGACGAGGGCTTCTTCGACAAGCTCAAGAGCGCGTTCCGCTGATCCGCGCCGCTGTCACTGCGCCTCTTGAGTCGGCCGAGGAGCTTCGCGCACGGTTCATCGAGCTTTCCCCCGACGGGTTTGAGGACGCCGAGACCGATACCTCCGTTGTGCTCGCCGCCTACGGCGAGGCGGCCGAACGTGTTCGCGCCGCGTTTCCTGAGGCTTCCGTAACCGAGGTCGCGTCCGACTGGGAGACGCGCTGGCGGGAGTTCCACCGCCCGGTCCGCGTCGGGCCGCTCTGGATCGGGCCGCCGTGGGAGGAGCAGCCCGGCGACGGCGTCGTCGTGGTCATCGACCCGGGTGGCGCGTTCGGCACGGGCGCGCACGCGACGACCCGGCTCTGCCTCGGCTTTCTGCTGGAGGAGGGCCCGTGCGCCGTGCTCGACGTCGGCTGCGGCTCGGGCGTCCTCTCGATCGCAGCAGCGAAGCTCGGCTTCTCCCCGGTGATCGGGGTCGACAACGCGACAGCCGCGATCGACGCGACGCGCGAGAACGCCGAGGCGAACGGGGTCGAGGTTGAGGCCTGCGAGCTCGACGCGCTCACCCAGTCGCTGCCGGCCGCAGACCTCGTCCTGGCAAACATCGCTCTCGCAGCCGTCGAGGAGCTTGGCGGACGCATCAGCGCGACCCGCGTCATCACCTCCGGGTACCCGGTCGGGAGCCGGCCTGCGCTCGAGGGCTTCACGCATCTGGATCGGCGCGAGCTCGACGGGTGGGCCGCCGACCTCTTCGTCGCCGACGGTCGGTGACCGCGAGCTACGCGACGCTCTTTCGCCGCCCGCCCGCGCGGCGCCTGATCTATGCGCTCTCGGCCGCGTGCCTCTCGTACGGCATGCTCGGCCTGACCGTCCTGCTGATCGTCCAGCACGCGACGCTCTCATACCCGGCTGCGGGGCTCGCGGTCGCCGCATTCTCGCTCACGGCCGGTCTCTCGGCTCCTGCCCGCGGACGTGTCGTTGACCGGCTTGGAGCGAGGCGCTGGCTCCCGATCCTGGCCTCCGGCTATGCCGCGTCGATCGTTGCGATCGCTGTCGCGTCGGAGGTGACCTCCCGCCCATGGGTGTTCGTCGCGCTCGCCGGCCTTGCCGGGGCAAGCGCCCCGCCGCTCTTCGCGTCGGCTCGCTCGGTCTGGCCTCAGGCGGTCGAGCCGGAGCTGCTTCGACGTGGGTATGCGTTCACGTCGCTCCTGAGTGACGCCGGCATGGTCATCGGGCCGGCGGTCGCGGGGCTCCTGTTCGTCGTTGCCGGGTGGGTGCCGGCTCTCGTCTGCGCAGCGGCGGCACCGCTCAGCGCCGCGCTCTCTGTCCCCTCGGCGTCCTCGGCGGCCGCTTCGGCCCGGCCGGAACCGATGCCGAGACTCCGTGGAAACCTCCCGCTGCTCATGCTGCTTGTCGTTTCGGTCACAGTCGGCGTCGCGGAGGGGCTCGTCCAGGTTGCCGTTCCGACGATCGCCGGGCGCTCGGGCGACGAGGCGCTCGCCGGCCCGCTGCTTGCCGCCTTCGCCTTCGGGAGCGTGGCGGGCGCCCTCTGGTTCGGGAGTCGCCAGTGGCGGCTCCCCGTGATCGACCGCTACCTCGGTGCCGTGCTCGCACTCGGCGTGTTGCTCGCGCCGGTCGGTCTCGCACGCACGCCAGCCGTCCTCGCAGGGCTCCTCGTTGTTGCCGGGCTTGCGTTCGGGCCGGCGACCGTGTCACTCTTCGAGGCTCTCGACGTGCTCGCCCCGGGGAGCGGGGCGGAGTCCCTCACGTGGGTCACGACCGCCGAGGCGGCGGGCGCGGCGGCGGGGGCAGCTGCTGCGGGCCTGCTCGTGATCCACGTCGCCGCGTGGTCACCGTTTCTGATCGCCTCGGGTGTGCTTGTCGTGCCTGCGGGTCTCGCGCTGCGTGCACGGCACCGCGTCCGCTGACCGTCCCGTTGGCGAGCGTCCGAGTACCATCCCGCTGTGGCCCGTTTCAGCGTCGGGTTCCTCGGGTGCAAGGTCTCCCACGTCGATGTCCAGGAGATCCGAGACCGCCTGCGGGCCGACGGCCACCTCGAGGGTGGCGTGGGAGAGAGCGCCGATGTAGCCGTGCTCAGCACCTGCTGCGTCACCCACGAGGCCGTCGCCCTTCCGGCCGAGAAGATGCCGGCTGCGGTGTGCGGAGATGGCGGTGCGATCGGCTGCTCGTTTGCCTGCGCGTTCTGCGTCATCCCGACCGGAGTCAACCTCGGGTGCTTCCGCGACCGGGCGGCCGGCGACGAACCCCCGCGCCTCGTGCGCGATCTCGTACCCGTTCGCGCGCACGCCGTCTCCGAGGAGGGGATCCATGCCGTCGCAGCCTGACTGCCTGTTCTGCCGACTCGTTCGCGAAGGTGACCACGTCGCTGCCGCAAAGGGGTTCGTCGCGATCAAGGACATCAACCCGCAGGCCGAGGTTCACCTGCTCGTCATCCCGGAGCGGCACGTCGAGACGTTCCGCGAGATCGGGGCATTTCCGGCCCGGGAGACGAAGCGAATGCTCGAGTTCGTTGCGGATGTCGCACGCGGGGCTGGACTTATCGACTACAACGTGCAGGTGAACATCGGACGTAGCGCAGGTCAGACCGTCTTCCACTTGCACTGGCATGTTCTCGGACAGCGTCATTCCCACGCCGATTCGCACGACTTCTCAACAGTGGCGGTCGACCTGTGACACTCGTCGAGCAGCTCGAAGGTGAGGTCAAGGAAGCGATGCTTGCGCGCGATGCCGCCCGACGCGACGCCCTCCGCCTGATCCTCTCGAGCCTCCGCTCGGCCGAGAAGGATCTCCAGCGTCCGCTCACCGAGGATGAGGAGCTGCAGGTGCTCCAGCGTGAGCGCAAGCGGCGGCTTGAGGCCGCGGAGGCGTTCCACAACGCCGGGCGCACCGAGCAGGCCGCGCTCGAGGAGTCGGAGCTCACGCTTCTCGAGCAGTACATGCCGGAGCCGCTCTCCGAGGATGAGCTCGAGCAGATCGTCGACAACGCAATCGCCGAGACCGGTGCGACCGGGATGTCTGACCTCGGCCGTGTGATGGCCGACGTCATGCCCCAGATCGCCGGTCGCGCAGACGGGTCGGCCGTGAGCCAGCTCGTTCGCGAGAAGCTCGCCTAGAACTTCTCGCTAGGAGCGAACTTCTTCTCGGCCGGAGGCTTGTGGTCCGGCAGTCGGCTGCGTAGGTTCCCTCCTGTCACCGAGCACGGAGCGCGAGTAAGTTGATGTCGCCCCAAGAGATCGGACGCGGAAGGCCGAAAGGCCCAGGGCGATCGTTCAGTTGGGACGGCGGATGAAAGCGCCACCGGCTCGGTGATCCTATTTAACCGCCCGGTTTGAGCTGCGTCGGCGTCGCGGCTCCTGCGCGACCTACACTCACTGCGTGCAGGAAGTCTTCGAGGTCTCGAACGCTGTCGCCGCCGAGCTGGCGGGGCTCGGTGACGGGGTGATCGAGACGCTGCGCGACCGTCTCGACTGCACGATTCGCCTGCGCGGGAACCAGCTGACGCTGGAGGGTGAGGCGGACCAGATCCACGCGGCGCGCGGGATCATCGTCGAGCTCGTCGAGCTTGTCGAGGGCGGGCATCAGATCGGTGCGCATACGGTCGACGCAGTTCTCGGGGCGATCGAGGCGAACCTGAACGTGCGCGAGGTGTTCGATTCGGTTGTCTGGCGCCACCGTGGCAAGCAGATATCCCCGAAGACGGTCACCCAGAAGACCTATGTCGATGCAATCCGCAAGGACACGATCACGTTCGGGATCGGGCCGGCCGGCACTGGCAAGACCTACCTTGCGATGGCGCTTGCCGTTGCCGCGCTGAACGACAGGCAGGTCGCGCGGATCATCCTCACGCGTCCTGCGGTCGAGGCGGGCGAGCGGCTCGGCTTCCTCCCCGGGGACATGCTGGCCAAGGTCGACCCGTACCTTCGCCCGCTCTTCGACGCGCTCTTCGACATGCTCGACCCCGAACGTGCGAACACCTACATGGAGCGCGGCACGATCGAGGTCGCTCCGCTTGCCTTCATGCGTGGGCGGACGCTCAACGACAGCTTCATCATCCTCGACGAGGCACAGAACACGACGCCCGAGCAGATGCAGATGTTCCTGACGCGACTCGGTTTCGGCTCGAAGGTGGTCATCACCGGTGACGTCACCCAGGTCGACCTGCCGCGTGACCAGGCGTCGGGTCTGATCCAGGTCCAGGACATCCTCGAGGGCATCGACGGAATCTCGTTTGTCCGCTTCGGACACCAGGACGTCGTCCGTCACAAGCTCGTGCAGAAGATCGTCGAGGCCTACCGCGAGCATGCCGAGGAGACCGGCACGCTGCGCCGCCGGTAACGACGATGCTCAGCGTCGAGGTCGAAAACAGGAGCGGGGAGGAGGTCGACGAGGCCGCGGCCGTCGAGCTTGCCTGCACCGTGCTTCGGGCCGAGGGGATCGAGTCGGGTGAGCTCGGGCTCGCGTTCGTCGGCCCGGAGGAGATCCGGACGCTCAAGCGCGAGCATCTCGGCATCGACGAGGCGACCGACGTCCTGTCGTTCCCGATCGATGGGAAGGACGAGCTGCCCGAGGGGCTGCCGCGCGCGCTCGGCGACATCGTTCTCTGCCCCCAGGTTGTCGGTGACGCCTGGCGGGCACCGCTCACACATGGACTGCTCCACCTGCTCGGCTACGACCACGGCGAGGAGATGGAGCGGCGCGAGTCGGAACTCGTATGAGCGGGCGGCGCGCACCGGGGATCTTCGACTCGTTCAACTACGCGGCCGAGGGTGTCGTTCACGTCCTGCGTACGCAGCGGAACATGCGCATCCACTTCCTCGTCGCGACGGTCGTGCTCGTTGTCGCGCTCGCCGTGAACGTCACGAAGATCGAGCTAATCGCACTGCTGATCTCGATCACGTTCGTCCTGATCGCGGAGATGCTCAACACCGCGATCGAGAGCACCGTCGACATCGCGACGACGTCCTTCGACCCGCTCGCGAAGCTCGCCAAGGACATCGCAGCCGGCGCCGTCCTGATCGCGTCGCTGAATGCGGTCGCGGTCGGGTACCTCGTGTTCTCGGGCAAGACAGCCGACAAGACCGGGAAACTCCTCGACCACGTCCGCGACGCGCCGGCATCGTTGACGATCATCGCCCTGGCCCTGACGGTGATCGCCGTCGTGTGGCTGAAGGCCTGGACGCACCGGGGTACGCCGCTGCGCGGCGGCCTGCCGAGCGGCCATGCGGCCGTCGCGTTCGCCGCGTGGGTCGCCGCCACGTACGGCGCGGGGCCACATCACCGCTTTCTCGTCTCGACGATCGCGTTTGTGATGGCGATGCTCGTCGCGCAGACCCGGGTCGAATCGGGCGTCCACTCGGCCGTTGAGGTCGCCCTCGGCGCGCTCGTCGGCGCTCTCACGGCCCTCGCGATCTTCCAGCTGAGTGCCTGAGCGATGCGGTCGCTCTGCACAGCCCATCACACTTCTGTCACCGTGGCTGATATCCGAACGTCGTTGAACCCCAGATGAGCGCGCTGGTCGAGAAGGCCGACAAGGTCGCGGTGCGCGCCTACGCGCCCTACTCGAACTACCTCGTCGGCGCCGTCGTCCGGACGAACGACGGACGCGAGTTCGAGGGTGTTAACGTCGAGAACGCGGCCTATCCGCTTGGCGTCTGTGCCGAGAAGACCGCGATCGTCGCCGCGGTCGTCGCGGGCTACCGGCCCGGTGACCTCGCCGCGATCGGCATCACGGCCTCACCCTGCGGCGGGTGCCGGCAGTGGCTGCACGAGTTCAGGATCGCCGAGGTGAGCTATCGCGGCGATGACGGCGTCATCCGGACGACGACGCCCGCGGCGCTCCTGCCGGACACCTGGAACCTTCCCTCATGAGGTCGGGCTTCGTCGCGGTCACCGGACGGCCGAACGTCGGCAAGTCGACGCTCATGAACTCGCTCACCGGTGAGAAGATCGCGATCGTCTCGCAGATCCCGCACACGACACGAAACCGCATCCGGGGTGTCTGGAACCAGGACGACGTTCAGCTCGTCCTGGTCGACCTTCCGGGCTGGCAGAAGCCGATCGATCGACTCACCGAGCGGATGCAGGTGACCGTCAACGAGACGATGGCCGACGACCTCGACGTCATCCTGCTCGTCATGAACGCGCGGGAGCGGATCGGCACCGGTGACAAGTACGTCGCCCGCCACGTCTTCGGCCTCGGGGTTCCGGTCGTGATCGTCCTGAACAAGATCGACCGGCTCAAGATGGGGCACATCGCGACGCAGATGAAGACCGCTGCTGCGCTCGGCCCGTTCCATGCCGTGCACCCCGTCAGCGCGAAGACCGGTGACGGAGTCGAAGAGCTCCGTAACGACCTCATCTCCCTGCTCCCGGAGGGGCCGCAGTACTACCCCGCCGGCCAGATCACGGACATGTCGCTCGAGGCGCGAATCGCCGAGCTCGTCCGCGAGCAGGCGCTACGCCTGACCAAGGAAGAGGTTCCGCACGCGCTCACGGCGGAGGTCGTCGAGATCGTCGATCGACACGTCCACGTGCGGCTCTACACCGAGACGGAGAGCCAGAAGCAGATCATGATCGGCAAGGGTGGCTCGATGGTGCGCGAGATCGGTCGCTGGGCACGCCCGGGCATCGAGAAGCTCCTTGGCCACACGATCTACCTCCAGATCCAGGTCAAAGCCTCGCCGAAGTGGCGCCGGAACGAGACGATGCTGGAGCGGCTCGGGCTCTGAGCCTGGAGTGGTTCGCCCGCCGGGACGGCGCCCGGCTCAGCCGTTGATCTTGTAGCCGGCCTGCGTGATCGCCGTTGCTGCGCTCTGGATGTCCTTGACGCCCTTGAGCGAGGTCACGCTTGTCAGCGCCTGGAGGTTCCCGGCCTGAAGCTTCGTGATTACCGGGCCGAGCTCCGTCGAGAACTCACGGATGGCCTTGCTGAGCGCCTCGTGCTGGGTCTTGACGTCCTCGGGCGGCGTGATCGAGTCGAGCGTGTCGGCAGCGGTAGCGAGGTCGGTCTGCACCTTTGCGAGCGCGGTTGCGGCGCTCTTGGCGGTCGTGACGGAGCCAAGCGTGCTGAGTGACGTGGTGAGGCTTGCCCCCACCTTCGTCACCTGTGTCGTGTAGTCGGCCTTCGAGAGCGGCTTTGCCTTGCTGCCCCCACCGCAGCCGGCGACGAGCGTCGCTCCCAGAACTGCCAAGACCACCATCGCGATTGCCCGCTTCATGTCGCTGCCCCTTTGTGATGTTGCAAGAATTTCTAAGACCCTACTCTCCGTGGCGGCTAAGAGAAACGGGTGCCGACTAGACTCGCCGGGTGGCCCAGCTGCCCTTGCTCCCTGCCGGTTGCGAGCTTCCGCTGAAGCAGCGGCTGCCACGTGTCGGCTCGATCGACCAGGTCGGGGTTGAGACGCGCGCGGCCGAGCTCGCGAAGCGCAGCATCAAGAAGGAGTCGAAGCTGTGGGCGCTCGAGCTTGCACTTCGCTGCTGCGACCTGACGACGCTCGAGGGGGCGGACACGCCCGGCAAGGTGTCGGCGCTCTGCTCGAAGGCGATCCGACCCGACCCGACCGACCGGACGATCCCGTCGGTCGCCGCGATCTGCGTGTACCCGAGCCTCGTTCCTACTGCGAAGGCCCGCCTGGCAGGGTCGGGTGTGAAGGTGGCATCGGTTGCGACCGCGTTTCCGTCGGGGCAGACCTCGCTCGGCGTCAAGGTCCGTGAGGTTGAGGAGGCCGTCGCGATGGGTGCCGACGAGATCGACATGGTGATCGACCGTGGAGCGTTCCTCTCCGGGCGGTACGCCGAGGTCTACGAGGAGATCGTGGCGGTCAAGGAGGCGTGCGGCGAGGCGCACCTCAAGGTGATCCTGGAGGTTGCGGAGCTAGGGACGTACGACAACGTTCGGCGCGCGTCGCTCCTTGCAATGGCTGCCGGCGGCGACTTCATCAAGACCTCCACCGGCAAGCTTCCGGGTGCCGCGACGTTGCCCGTTCACCTTGTCATGCTCGAGGCGATCCGTGACGTCTTCGAGGAGACAGGGCGGCGCGTCGGGATGAAGCCGGCGGGCGGCATCCGGACGTCGAAGAACGCGATCCAGTACCTCGTCCAGGTCTACGAGACGCTCGGTGCTGACTGGCTGACCCCCGACCTCTACCGGATCGGTGCGTCGTCCCTCGTCAATGACATCCTGATGCAGCTGCGCAAGGAGAAGACGGGCGCCTACCAGTCGAAGGACTACTTCACGAATGACTGACGTCGAGAAGCGACACGATCGAGCACCCGTCCCGGCTGGCTGGACGTACGCCCCTGCCCCGGAGTCGCTCGACGTCGTGCGGCTCGAGGAACGCTACGGCCTCTACATCGGCGGCGAGTGGGTCGAGCCTCGCGCAGGCGAGCTCTTCACGACGATCTCGCCACGCGACGAGGCGCCGCTCGCCCAGGTCGCACAGGCCGGCGTTGAGGACGTCGCGACCGCCGTCGCCGCCGCCCGCGAGGCGTTTCCCGCCTGGTCGAAGCTGCCCGGCGCCGAGCGTGCCAAGTACCTCTTCCGGATCGCCAGGATCCTCCAGGAACGTTCGCGCGAGTTCGCCGTCCTCGAGTCGTTGAACGGCGGCAAGCCGATCAAGGAGTCGCGCGATGTCGACCTGCCGCTCGCCTCAGCGCACTTCTTCTACTACGCGGGGTGGGCAGACAAGCTCGAGTACGCGTTCCCGAACCGCCGTCCGCGTCCTCTCGGCGTCGCGGGCCAGATCATCCCGTGGAACTTCCCGCTCCTGATGCTCGCCTGGAAGCTCGCTCCGGCGCTCGCTGCGGGCAACACTGTCGTTCTCAAGCCGGCCGAGACAACCCCGCTCACTGCGCTGCTCTTCTGCGACGTCGTCCGGCAGGCGGAGCTACCGCCCGGAGTCGTCAACATCGTGACGGGCGACGGCCGCACCGGGGCGGCGCTCGTCGATGCCGACGTCGACAAGATCGCCTTCACCGGCTCGACCGAGGTCGGCAAGGCGATCCAGCGGCGACTCGCCGGCACAGGCAAGCGGCTGACGCTCGAGCTCGGCGGCAAGGCGGCGAACATTGTCTTCGACGACGCCGCGATCGACCAGGCCGTCGAGGGCATCGTCAACGGGATCTACTTCAACCAGGGGCATGTCTGCTGCGCCGGCTCGCGGCTGTTTGTCCAGGAGTCGATCGCGGAGCCCGTGATCGAGAAGCTCAAGCAGCGGATGGCGACGCTCCGCGTCGGCGACCCGCTCGACAAGAACACCGATGTCGGCGCGATCAACTCGCGGATGCAGCTCGAGAAGATCACTGAGCTCGTTGCGGCCGGCACCGCCGAGGGCGCCGAGATCTACCAGCCGCCGTGCGTCCTGCCGGAGAAGGGGTACTGGTTCGCGCCGACAGTCTTCACGAACGTCGCGCAGAGCTACCGGATCGCCCAGGAGGAGATCTTCGGGCCGGTCCTCAGCGTCCTCACGTTTCGCACGCCCGAGGAGGCCGTCGAGAAGGCGAACAACACGCCGTACGGCCTCTCGGCGGGCGTCTGGACGGAGAAGGGTTCGCGGATTCTCTGGATGGCCGAGCGGCTTCGCGCCGGTGTCGTCTGGGCGAACACCTTCAACCGCTTCGACCCGACGAGCCCGTTTGGCGGCTACAAGGAGTCCGGCTTCGGTCGCGAGGGTGGACTGCACGGCCTGGACGCGTACCTCGACTTCGACTCCTCCGAGACGTTTGGCGGTTGAGATCCGCCCGGCACGGGTCACCGACGAGGATGCCCTCGCCGCGCTTGATCGTGCCACCTGGTCGACCCTGACGAGCCCTGCACCGCCGCCCGGGGCCGAGTGGACGTTCTTCGACTTGAAGACGGTGCCCGCCGACGTGCTCGTCGCTCTTGTCGAGAGGGCCGTCGTTGGCTACGTGCGGCTCGCGCGTGCGACACCGCTTGCGGCGAGCGAGCACGTCCTCACGATCAACGGCGTCGCTGTCGACGCTGCGGCTCGCCGTCAAGGTGTCGGGGGCGCGTTGCTCGCGGCTGCTGCGAGCGAGGCGCGCAGGCGGGGTGCCCGCCGTCTCACGCTGCGCGTCCTCGGCGAAAACGCGGCTGCCCGCGCGCTCTACGAGTCGGCCGGGTTCGTGGTCGAGGGCGTCCAGCGTGGCGAGTTCCTCCTCGACGGTGCCTACGTCGACGACATCCTGATGGCGCTCGATCTGACCGCGGCCGTATCCTGAGCCCATGACGCGGCTTCCCGTCAAGAAGACCTACAAGCTGTTCATCGGCGGAGCCTTCCCGCGCTCCGAGTCCGGTCGTACCTACGAGGCGCAGGGGCAGAACGTCGCGCTCGGATCGCGCAAGGACGTCCGGGACGCCGTCGTCGCCGCTCGTGTCGCCCAGCCGACGTGGGCCGGAGCGACTGCGTACAACCGCGGCCAGGTGCTCTATCGGATTGCCGAGATGATGGAGGCCCGTGCCGCTGAGTTCGCCGAGCTCTCGACGGGGCGCGACGAGGTGCACCGAGCGATCGACAGGTGGGTCTGGTACGCGGGTTTCGCCGACAAGCTCACGCAGGTGCTCGGATCGACGAACCCTGTCGCGGGCCCGTACTTCAACTTCACGATCCCGGAGCCGACCGGCGTCGTCGCCATCGTCGCGCCGGAGGAGCCGCCGCTTCTCGGTCTCGTGTCGCGGATCGCCCCTGCGCTCGTCGGCGGCAATGCGGTCGTCGCCGTTGCATCCGAGCGCAGCCCGCTGGCAGCGGTCGAGCTGGCCGAGGTGCTCGCCACGAGCGACGTTCCGGGCGGTGCCGTCAACATCCTCACCGGGAAGCGCGCCGAGCTCGCCCCGTGGCTTGCCTCTCACATGGATGTGAACGCGATCGATCTCACCGGCGCCGACGGGCTGCGGACGGAGCTCGAGCTTGCGGCCGCCGAGAACGTCAAGCGAGTGGTGCTGGCCAAACCCGACGCCCAGAGCCTCTACGAGATCTCGGCCTTTCTCGAGCTGAAGACCGTCTGGCACCCCATCGGGGTCTGATGCGCGTCGAGATCCTCGGGTCGGGCGGCGCCGTCACGATCCCGCGGCCCGGCTGCGGCTGCCGCGTCTGCGCCGAGGCGCGGGAGCGCGGACGTCCCTACGCGCGGACGGGGCCGAGCGTCTTCGTTCACGGCCCGGACGTGTTGATCGACACGCCCGAGGAGTCGAAGGAGCAGCTGAACCGCTCGAGCGTGACGCGCATCGCGGCGGGGCTCTACAGCCACTGGCACCCCGATCACACGGCCGGACGCCGCGTCTGGGAGTCTCGGAACTTCGAGTTTCGATCGTGGCCGCGCGAGGCCGAGACGACCCCGGTCTACATCCCGGAGCGGGCGTGGCGTGACTTCGAGGAGAACTACGGGCTCGCCGACCAGTTCCGCTTCATGGAGCGCCAGGGCACGGTGAGCATCCGCCTCCTTGCGGAGAACGAGCCGTTTGAGCTCGACGGGACGACGATCACCCCGATCCCGTTAGACGCCGAGAACGCCCATGCGTTCCTGTTCGAGGGTGACGGCAAGCGCGTTCTCGTCGCGATGGACGAGACCCACGGTTGGGAGCCCGAGAGCCTCGGTCCGCTCGATCTCGCCGTGCTGCCGATCGGGGTCTTCGAGCATCACCCGTTCACGGGCGACCGGCTGATCCCCGAGGAGTTCTGCAAGCCGCCTGTCAAGAAGACCCGCTACGGGCACGCGCTCGAGCAGATGCGTGCCCTTGGCGCCGCCCGGACCGTGCTCACGCACGTCGAGGAGATGGACAGGCTTTCCCACGACGAGCTCGTGCGGCTGGGCACGTCGGATGGGTGGGAGCCTGCGTGGGACGGGCTCGTCCTCACCGTGTAGCTACGCTGCTGCGAGCACGTGGCACCAATACGTCGTCTGAGTCAGCGGATCTCCGAAGGTGACGGGATCTCGATCATCGTCCGGGTCGACGACCTGGACGCTGCCTGTGCGGCCGAGGAGCAGGGCGCCGAGGCGCTCGCCGTCGACCGTGTGATTGAGGGGATCCGTGAAGCCACGACGTTGCCGCTCCTCTGGCTCGGCCCGGGGCCGGCGCTCGACGCCGACGCGATCGTGGTCGGGCCCGATTACGACGGTGAGTTCGACATCGAGGTCGTGATCGGCGTGTGTGACGAGGACGAGCTCGAGTCAGCGCTCGAGGAGCACGACCCAGAGATCTTTCTGCTCTCCCCGCGGCGAAACGCCGACGACGGCGAGCGGATCGAGTCGGTGCTTGAGCTTCTCCCGGACGTTCCTGCAGGGAAGCTCGCGATCGCCGAGGCCGCGGTCGAGAGGCGCGACGAGGTGCTTGCCCTTGAGCGCGCGGGCTTCGACGCAGTGTTGGTTCCGCCTGGCCAGGTCGGCATGCTCGTCGGCGCGTCGCATCCCGACGTCTGACCGGTCGACGCCTGAGCGGCGTGCCGTTGAGGGACTGTCCCGGGCGCGGCGCGGTGCCCAACCGTGCTTGCACGGCATCTACGATGTGTCGGTGAGAGTCGCGCTCACAGTCGTGGTCACGGTCGGCACGCTTGCGCTGCTCGTTGTGGGCTGCGGGAGCAGCTCGCCCAAGGCCGCTGCGCCGACACCGCCGGCCGCACCGTCGAAGCCGACGTGCGCATACCCCGGCGGCTGGCAGCGACTCGCAGACCGGATCAACGCCGACGTCTACTGCCCCGGCTGGCTGCCCGATCCGCTCACCGCGCAGATCCGCGGCAAGTGGAACAACATGAACTCCGTCGACCCCGATCGCAGCTACCTCGAGAGCTTCGTGTGGCAGGAGACGCAGGTCGGGATCAACGGCGTCGGCGGTGAGCTGCACGTGAACCTCCGGGGCTACCCCGGCAAGACGGCGATCCCCAGGTGTCTCGGCGGGGCCAACGACACGACCTGGATTTCGTGCTTTGCCGACCCGCGCGGGACCGTGACCGCAAACGGCCTCGAGGCGACGCTCTACACGGTCAACCAGGACGCCGACCAGTGGCACGTCTTGCTCGCGTGGCGTCACGAGGGCGGCCTCTACACGGTCTCGGAGCACCTCGCGCCCCCGCTCAACTACCGCAAGCTTCTCGTCTACCTGAAGCACGAGTTTCGCTCGCTCGTCGTCATCTCGCCGAGCGCCTGACCGTGGCGCGGAAGCTCACGCGCAGGGAGGTGATTGCAGGCGCAGCTGTCGGCGCCATCGGTGCGACGGGCGTGTACGAGCTGGTCGACCGGCTGACGACGAGCTCACCGAAGCGCCCTGTCGTCGGTGCGCTTCCGCCGGAGCAGCACTTGCTCGACGGTCTGCGTTTCGTGCACCAGGACGGGGTCGAGATCCTGGTTCCTCCGCTGCACCACGAGATCGTGACCGCCCGTGTGGCCGTCGACCGGACAGAGATCCTGAACGCGCAGGGGGCGTTCGAGGAGACGCTTGCTTCGATCGAAGCGGACTACGCTCCGTCGCCGGTCGGGCTCGGGGTCACGGTCGCGTGGGGACTGCCGTACTTCAACCGCTTCGTCCCCGGCCAGTCGGGGCGGCTCATCCCGTTTGACAGGCGCGCGCGGAAGTCGGCGCTTCTCGACGCACGGCTGTTCCCGAGCGATCCCGAGGACACGTTGCTCGAGCAGAACGAGGTCGCCATCCTTCTGCGCAGCGACGTTCGCAGCAACATCGACGATGCGCTCGGCCGGATCCAGGACACGAAGCTCCTCGAGGTGACAAGCCTCCGCCGCGGCTTCGTCGGTGGCGGCTTCGAGGGACGTCGCTCGCTCCCGAAGCAGATGGCGGTTGCCGCTGGAGTCCGCGGTGCCGACCTCATACCCGACAACGCCGAGCTCTTCCTCGGCTTCACCTCGACCCAGCGCGCCGCGCTCGGCCCCGGCAAGATCGCGAACTTCGAGACCCTCGGGCTGGTCGACCTTCGCGGGAGCGACTACTTCCGGGAGGGAACGCACATGCATCTCTCGCACATCACGGAGGATCTCGAGGCCTGGTACGTCGACTTCGCCTACGGCGAGCGCGTCGCCTCGGCGTTTCACCCCGGGCTCGATGTGAAGCCGCACACGCAGGCGATCCCGATGGGGCCGAACGAGGTCTCAACAGGTGCGGATGTTCGACGCCACTACAGGGCAACGGGTCAGATCGGGCACAGCGCGCCGATCCAGACGACCTCCCGGCTTCCGGTCGATCTGCGAGGTGCGGACGGTGCGACCTACCCGAAGGGGACGGCGATCCCGATTCGCGCCGACTTCAACACGCTCGACAACCCGTTCTTCTTCTCGTCGCGTCCGGGCGAGGTTCAGGCGGAGCCCGTCGCCGGCGTTCACTTCGTCGTGTTCAACCCGTCGAGCGACGACTTCCACCGCAACCGCCTCGCGATGGACGGCGTGCTCCCCGACGGCAAGATCGCGTTGCCTCCGCGAGACCGTGGGCAGGGCTTCAACTCGATCCTGCGGACGACCCACCGCCAGAACTTCATCGTGCCGCCGCGGCGGCACCGGAGCTTCCCGCTCGCCGAGCTGTAGCTGTGGTCGACAGTACGGTTCTTCCATCAATCGCCGAGCGCGTCGACGGCGTCGACACCGAACTCTTCGCCGCGATCCCGAGTCAGACGTCAGTTCGCGACAGACGTGCGCTCCTCGCGATCCAGGCGGCGGTCGCCAACCAGCACGTACCGTTCTCGTATCTCGAGATCGGTTCGTATCTCGGTGGGTCGCTCCAGGTTGTTGTTGCCGACTCGCGCTGCACCGAGGTGATCTCGATTGACTCGCGCCCGCCCTGGGCTCCGGACGACCGGGCGGGCATGGAGGGGTTCGACTATCCGGACAACAGCGCGGGACGGATGCTCGAACTCCTGCGTGGCGTACCTGGTGCTGATCTGACCAAACTGCGCACGATCGAGGCCAGCACCGAGAGCATTCCTCCGAGAGAGTGCGGCAGTCCGCACGTGTGCTTCATCGACGGGGAGCACACGCGCGCCGCTGCCCTTCGTGATGCACGGTTCTGCCGGAGTGTGATGGGAGGTACCGGAATCATCGTCTTCCACGACTTCTGGATCATCTCGGGTGCCGTCCTTGACCTCATCCGTGAGACCTCGGGGCCGTGGCGGGCATACCTCCTTGCTGGGATCCGTGGCGGTGGCGTCTTCGTCGTCGAACTCGGCGTTCCGACGCTCCTTGACGACCCCCGAGTGCGACGTGAGCTCTGGCCGCGGCGCGGCTGGGGTATCGCGAACCGGATGAACCTGGTGCCGTGGCTGCTCCGCGCCGACCTCGTGCGTCAGCGGCTGCGCGGGCTGAGGTGAGATGGAGGCGCGGTGCAGTCGTTTGTCGGTGCGATATATCGCACCGATGAGGTCTTCAGCCGCTCGATGACGCGTCGCCACCACCGTGCTGCGTTTGGGCCGAATGCCCTCGAGGCCCAGTCCGCTGCCGCCGTTGTGCTCGCGCGCGGGGGGCATCTACTCGACCTAGGAGTTCACGAACCCGCCCGGCAGCTGCCTGAGTGATGCGGAGTGGCGCGCGCTGCACGCCTCAGGGAGCGGCCCGGCCACGCCGGCATGGCAGAGCGCGAGCAGTCCGTCCCATTGACCGGGTTAGGGCTGGTCGCCGCGTTCCGGAGTTCGCGGACCGGTAGAGGGTGTCCGGGGTCGCGCAGGGATCCCGGCAACGAACGTGCCATCGTCGACGTCGGCTATGACGGTGGAGCTGGCACCGATCGTGACGTCAGCTCCCAGGCGGATGTTGTTGCCGACGACGGCGCCGATGCCGATGAACGACCGCTCGCCGACGTGGCAGGCACCGCCGAAGTGCACGCCGACCGAGATGTGGACGAAGTCCGCGATCACGCAGTCGTGGTCGACGGTCGCGGAGGTGTTGATGATGACGCCCCGGCCGACGACGCTTCCCGCTCCGGCGAGACAGAAGGGCATCAGGACTGATCCGGGGCCAACCGTGACGCCCTGTGCCACGACCGCTGCCGGGTCGACCGGGCTGATCAGGCGAAGGCCGTGCTCCTCGACGCGGCGGATCAGGGCCTCACGGTCACGGTTGAGACCGATCGCAACGAAGCCAGCTCGGATCCCGCGGCCCTGGAGCGAGCCGAGAAGGTCGACCCCGCCGAGGATCTCGCCGACCCCGGGGACAGAGCCGGTACGGCCGTCGTCAAGCACGGCGGCGATCTCGTAACGCCCCTCGCGTCGGATTACCTCGGCGACCGAGCGCGTGTGGCCTCCGGCCCCGTAGAGGAAGATCGACTCGCGCTCACCGCTCATCGGGTCGCCGCCACGCTAGCGTTCAGGCGATCCCGTGCTCGTCGAGGAGCTCACGGTAGAGGGCGTCGATGCCGTCGACCGTGTGGGTGATCGTGAAGTGTTCGAGCATGAGCGCGCGGCCGTGCTCAGCGAGCGTCGAGCTCAGGGCCGGGTCATCGATCAGCCGGAGCATCGCTGCAGCAAGGGCATCTGGATCGCGCGCGGGAACGAGAAGCCCGGTCTCACCGTCACGTACCGTCTCTGGCATCCCCCCAACACGAGTCGCGATCATCGGTCGTGCCATCGTGAGCGCCTCGATCGTTCCGCCGTAGTTCTCCGTCAGTGAGGCCTGGACTGCGACGTCGAGGGCGGCGAGGACGTCGCGCACGTCGGTGCGATACCCGGCGAAGATCACCGCATGGTCGACGCCCAGCTCTCGGGCGAGCTCCTGCATGGCGATGCGGTGCTCCTTGCCTTCCGGGCCCCAGTCGGCCCCGACGAGGAGGAAGCGTACGTCTGGGCGAGCGTCGAGCACCGTGCGTGCTGCGGCGAGGAAGTCCTCATGGCCCTTCACCCCGCGGTTGCGCAGTCCGGGCGGCGTGAACACGGTGTCGACGACGGGGTAGAAGTGGGCGACCTGGCCGATGAGGGGCGTCGTCGCGGGTATCGCAAGCTCGGTTCGAACGCGCGCACCGTCGGCGAGCTCCGGGTCGAAGATCAGGGGATCGTGTGGATAGGGAATCCAGCGGAGGCGATCGGGGGAGACACCGAGATCCAGATAGAGGTTCTCGATCCAGCGTGATCCTGGGATGATGCGGTGATCGAGGCGCTGCGTGGCGAGGTCGAGGCGGCGTGTGGCGGCCGCTTCGAGGCGGTACGGGCCGGGGATCATCCCGACCCTGACCGGAACCCGGGCCAGAAAGGCAGCGACCCGGCCGATCGCGGTGGCATTGAAGACGTGCGTGTGCGTCACGTCAACGTCGAGCCTCCGGATCACCCAGGCGAGTCGTACGACACGGCCTGCCAGGGCCGCTAGGTACGCGGTGGACGAGGCGTGCGGCCGCGCCCGTGCTCCGCGAGAGGTGCATCGGCGCGGTAGCGAAGCGGACTCCGGCTGTTCGAAGGCGTCCCGCTGTGTCGCCATCCGCGTCGGGGATAACCGCGACAACGTCATATCCGCGTTCGATGAGCATGCGTGAGATGTCGACCATCCACTGTCCGCCGTCGCTGATGCCACAGATCTGCGCGACCCGGATCGCCCGCGCGGGGTTGCGGGCACGTCCTGGTCGCGAGCGGCGGGTCATGCTCTGGACGATCCTACGACAGAGTCATCGGTCGAGCACGACCGTGATGTCCGTGCCGCCCGCCGCTCGCCGCTAGGCGATCGGCGATGTTCGGTTCCTCGCGACGAACCTCCTGACATAGAACGGCATACGGTCGTAGTTTTCAAGGCACGCCCACGCGATGAGGGGCAGGCTCCTCAGGGTGCGGGCCGCGGAGATCCCGTCAGGTGTCGCGACCGCTCCGATCGCACGGTGGAGCCGCAGCTGGCGCTTCACGATCCGGAGCTCGGCGGGCCGAAGGCGGCCACGCTCGATCGCGCGAGAGTAGAGAAGCTCGAGGGACGCGTTCATGGCTCCAAGGTTGTGGGAGAGCGAGTCGTGTCTCTGCCGGTAGATAGCCAGAGGTTGTGTGGATGCTACGACGGTGTACCCGAGTTCGAGGATCCGGATCCACAGGTCGTAGTCGTCGGAACCGCGGAGCGTCGGATCAATCCCGCCCGCCCCTTCAACCGCCGTCCGTGCAACGAGGACGCCGCCGTAGACCGTGTTGAATCGCAGGAGTTGTGCAAGCGTGAGGTTGTCCGGAACACCAGAGGAGGCCTGGTACGTCGACGGTGAGACTCCGTTCGAGTCGAGTAGGAGGGCGTCACACGTCACGATCCCGGGGTTGCGTCCCGCTGCTCGGGCTTCGTCGTACAGTGCAACGAGACTCTCGAGAAAGTCCACCTCCCAGAGGTCGTCTGCGTCGAGGAAGGCGAGGAGCTCGCCGGACGACTCTGTAATGGCTGCGTTGCGCGCCTGGCCCGTGCCGCCGTTGCGAACCGCGCGGACGAGGCGCAGTGAGATCTCGCTCGCGACCACCTCAACAAGCGCGGCTGTCCCATCAGTTGAGGCGTCGTCGGAGACCACGATCTCGAAGTCGCGATACGTCTGCGCCCAGGCCGACTCGAGCGCCTCCCTGATGAACTCCTCGGCGTTGTAGGCCGCGATGATGACGCTGACCCGGGGCATTCGCTGCACGAAGCGTAGTGGGCACCGGCGCTAGCCGCTCCCGGACGACGGCGCGAGGCTCGGCAGGCTGCCGCTCTGGGCGGGCGCGCCGCCGACGCCAGGCCCGCGGCCGAATCCGCCGCCCGGGCCGCTTCCTGCGAGGTGCCCGTACGAGAGCACACCAACGCACGCGAGAGAGACGATCACCGCGATCGGCACACGGCGCGGGAACTGCTCAAGCACCCATGCGGCAAGGAGCGAGACGGCGCCGAGTGCCGGCAGGTAGAAGCGAACGACCTGGAGCGTCGCGCCTGCGTTCGGTGCGAGCGAGACCGTCCAGGTGTACGCGCTGTAGAGGCCGTAGACCGCGACCCAGCTTGCAGTCAGGACGACCACGACCGCTGCGTCGCGTCCGGCGCCGGGGCTCCTCAGGGCGTCGCCGCGTCGGATCAGGCGGACGGCCGTCCAGACGACCGCTGCCAGCGCGACGGTGATGAGCGGCATCGAGGCCACGAGGTGAGCCGGCATGTGGGTGAGGTTCGAGGTGACCGCTCCGAGGGAGAATGTGATCTCGCCCGATACGTAGCCGGTCTTTGTCGCGCCTCCGTAGTAGGCGGAGTCGAATGCGGCGGCAGCGCCCCCGAAGACCGTGACGGAGCCGAACCACACAAGCATCGACCGGCCCGGAACCGCAGCTGCCTTGAGCGCTACGAGTACGGCAGCCACGGCGACGAGGAGCACGACGACGTTCGTGTAGCGGATGAACGTCGCGCCCTCGAAGGCGAGGAACGCGAGCAGGCCAGCCAGAGTGCGGCGCGGCGCGGGTGCATCGGCCGCGAGGAGCGTCCAGAGCAGGAGCCCTGTTCCCGCCGCGATCAACGAGGCGTCGGTGAACGTCGGCATCGTCGCGCGCCAGGTGAAGACGAGCGCGGCGCCGGAAGAGCAGTAGAGAGCGACCGCCCACGTCCCGCCGAAGCGCCCGAGCCATCGGCGCGCGCCGAGATACAGCCCCGTGCAGCCGAGGGCGCCATAGAAAAGCGGCGCGACCCGGAGGGCGCCGATCAGCTGAAACGGCGCGGCGAAGAACGGATAGCCCGGGTTCTTCTCGCTGATCCACGTGCCGTTCGCGCGCTGCACCCACTGAGCGATTCCACCGATCTGGGTGGAGAGCACGTTGTACTGCGCGTTTGTGAGCGCGATGTGGCCGTGGGTCAGTGCGACGATCGAGGCGCGGTAGGCGAGGTCGTCGGGCTCGAGCAGGCTCGTGCTGCGCGCCAGGACGGCAGCGCACAGACCAAGGAACGCGGCGACGGCAACCCCGACTTCGAGTGACGGGATTCGCCGACCGCGGCCGACGCTTCTGAGGGGGGTGGGTTCGGTCATGGGCGCAACTCAACTACGTCGCCCTAAAAGGCGTCTAAGAGCTGCGTGTGATGACGTTAAGAGATCGTCGGGGGAGCGGGCGGCATCGACCCGCCCGCTCCCCCGACAGGTGCCTAGCTCGTGGGAACCGGCTGCGGGAACATCGGCAGCGAGCGCAGCCGTGTCCCGGTCAGCCGGGCGATCGCGTTCCCGAGAGCGGGTGCGATCGGCGGCAGCCCGGGCTCGCCGACACCGCCGAGCGGTCCGCCGCTCTCGATGATCGTCGTGTCGATCGCCGGGGCGTCACGCATCCGCGGCATCTTGTACGTGTTGAAGTTGCGCCGCATCGGCTTGCCGGCCGTGAACGGCATGTCGCCCCAGAGCGCGACCCCGAGCCCTTGCAGCACGGCACTCTCCATCTGCGCCCTGACGGTGTCCGGATTGATCGAGTTACCGCAGTCGATCACGACGGTGACCGAGTTGACCTTGATCCCGGTCGTGAGCGATCCGGAGATGTCGACGACCTCGCCGACGATCGAGCCGAAGCACTGGGAGATCGCAACGCCCCGCGCGTGCCCGGCCTTCGGTGCAGCCGCCCAACCGCTCTTTGCGGTGAGGGTGTCGAGGACCGCGAGGGCCCTCGGGTTCGCTCCGAGCATCCCTCGGCGGAACGCGATCGGATCCTTTCCTGCCGCCGCCGCGAGCTCATCGATGAACGACTCGGCGAAGAACACGTTGTACGAGTTCCCGACGGACCGCCAGTAGCTGACCCGCACGGGGGCCGTATCGAGGATCCACTCCGTCCGCTGGCTCGGGAGTGCGTACGGCATGGTCGTGATGCCCTCGACGGCCGAGCTGTCGACCGCAGTCGGGTCGGCGTACCTCGCCGGACCCTTCTGGTACCCGATCGACGGTGAGACGGTGCGGCTCGAGATCCCCGTCAGAGCGCCGGTGCTGTCGAGGGAGCCCGTGAGCGAGCAGAGCGACGCCGGACGGTAGAAGTCCTGCGTCATGTCCTCCTCACGAGACCAGGTCAGCTTGACGGGCGTGCCTGGCATCGTCTTGGCGATCCGGACGGCCTGCTCGACGAAGTCCGTCTCGCCCTTACGTCCCATGCCGCCGCCGAGGTAGGTCGTGTGCAGCGTGATCTTGTCCGGGGTCAGACCGGTGATCGCTGCGGCGACAAGGACACACGGTCCCTGTGCCTGGGTCGGCGCCCAGATCTCGCACGAGGTTGGAGTGACGAGCGCGGTTGCGTTCATCGGCTCGAGCGAGGTGTGCGGGACGTACGGGACGGAGTAGGTCGCCGTCACGGTCTTCGCCGCCTTGGCGATCGCACCCGGGGCATCACCGGTGTTGAGGGCAACCCTGACGGGCGACCCACCGGTCATCAACGCCGCCGCGGCGGCCTTCATGGCCGTCGTGTCGGCACTCGCGGTGGACGGAGCGTCGATCCAGGTGACCGACAGCGAGTTCGCCGCCTTGATCGCCGCCCACGTCGTCGTTGTTGCAACGACGGCGACACCGTTCGGGAGGGCGACCGTCTTCATGCCGCGCGGAGCCGCCCCGATCGCTCCGGGTATCTGGCCGACCTTCGGCGACTGCTTCACGGCCGCGTAGACCATGCCAGGCAGCCGCACGTCGATCCCGAACACCGCCGAGCCGTTGACCTTCGCAGGGATGTCCAGCCGAGGGATCGACGTGCCGACGATCTGGAAGTTCTTCCGGTCGGTCAACGGCGGGTTCGCCGGCGGTGCGAGCGAGGCCGCCGCTGCTGCGAGCGAGCCGTACGTCGCAACCTGTCCCGAGCTCGGAAGTCCGGCCGTCGCGACTCGGACAGCTCCCTTCTCGGCGACGCAGTCCGACGCGTTCACCCCGAACTTCGCTGCCCCCGCAGCGATCAGCATCTCCCGGGCGCTCGCACCGACGGTGCGGAGCGCCTGGTAGTAGCCGCGGACAGCTGTGCTGCCCCCGGTGAGCTGGAGGTGGAACATCGGGTTTGCGAACGCCGCGTTTGCGCCTGCGAGCTCCATCCGAACCTTCGACCAGTCCGCCTTCAACTCCTCGGCGACGATCATCGGCAGAGCGGTGCTCGTGCCCTGTCCGAGCTCGGAGTTCGGCGCGACGATCGTGATCGACTCGTCGGTGCCGATGCGGATGTACGCGTTGAGCTGCGTGGGGCTCGCGGCGGCATGAGCTGCGCGCGGCAGCGCGCCGAAGTCGATCCCGAGGATGAACGCGCCGCCGACGAAGCTGGCCTTCAGGAACGTGCCGCGATCGACCTCGCGGCTTGCGATACCGGTGCTCATCTCGACACCGTCGACGTCGTCGCCACACCGGCTGCACGCTTGACCGCCTTGCGGATGCGCGGATACGTACCGCAGGCGCAGATGTTCGGGAGCCCCGAGTCGATGTCCGAGTCGGCCGGCTGCGGATGCTCCTTCAGGAGCCCAGCTGCCGCGATGAGCATGCCCGACTGGCAGTACCCGCACTGCGGGACCTGCTCGTCGATCCAGGCCTGCTGGAGCTTCGGGGCGACCGTTGAGAGCCCCTCGATTGTCGTGATCTTCTTGCCGATAGCGGAGGTCGCGTCGAAGACGCAGGCGTGCTCGACCTGCCCGTCGACCATCACGCTGCAGGCGTAGCACTGCTCGATGCCGCAGCCGTACTTGGTTCCGGTCAGGCCGATCAGGTCACGAAGCACCCAGAGGAGCGGCGTCTCGCTGTCGGCGGTGACCGGATAGGTCGTTCCGTTCACGTTGAGGGAGTAGGTGCGCGTCTCTGACACGTGGTGGTTCCTCTCGGGAGTTGGATGGGCCGCGCGGATGACGCGACTTCTTGCATATCGGCGTTTCGCCCACTGTGCCGTACCCCCGGTCAGGTGTCACTCTGTCGAGCGAAGTCGGCGGGAAACCGCGGCAACCTGGCGGGAAAGTCCGTGGGACCGACCGCTTAAACGCTTCGGCTATTCCGCAGAACCCCCGATGGCGGGAGGGAGTGTGGGGCGGACACTGCGTCAATGAGAGCAGCTCTCGCCTCACTGCTGATCGCCTCCGGCGTCGCGCTCGGATCGCTGCCGGGGGCCGGGGCGCACGTGCTCGTCGCGCCGACCTTCGTCGCACCTGCGGCAGCTCCGCCGGTCGCGGCGCCCGGTCAGCCGTATCGGGGCTGGTCGGTCTGCGAGCCAAAACCGGCTCCAGGCCACACCTGCGGAGGCCCGCTCAACAAGGGACAGCGCAACCCGCATGGCGGACAGGACGGGCCCTACGTCTTCGCAGTCGCGTACGGCTTCTTGCCGACGGGGCTCAGGCTCTCCTCGAGAACCGGGTACGTCTCGGGAACGGTGGACCGCCGCGCCGAGCGCCGCGCCTACCGGTTCATGGTCTGCACGTCAGACACGAGCGCCGCGCCGAAGCCCGGGACGCACGGGACGGCCTGCATCGCAACGACCATCACGGTCAGCGCCTCGACCGCCTACGACGGCACCTACGAGGTGCGGCTCACGGGCACCTACACGGATACGCGAAACGGCGACGTGTATCCGCTTCACGGCGGGGCGCACGTCTACGTCAGCGAGGGCAGGCTTGTTCGCGACAGCCCTTCGAACCCGGTAACGATGACGGGGGCGATCGGAGCTAAGGGAGTCGCGAAGGTGCAGTACTTCGGCATGACGCGGGACACCCGGGGCTGCTCGCTGACGCTCCACTTCACCACCAGCGGGACGACAGCGCCGCTTGCCTACCACTGCGCGTTGCGCACGATCGCGGAGTCCGGGACGATGAGCCTGAAGCGGCTCTGGACATACGGCGGGTAGTAGCGCCCGCTCGCCCTGCCTACTCGTCTGCGTGCGATGCCGAAGGTGGGAATCGAACCCACACTCCCCGAGGGGAACCGGATTTTGAGTCCGGCGCGTCTGCCAGTTCCGCCACTTCGGCTGGGCTCTGGGATCGTAGCTGGGGCGATCTGCGGCCACTCGGAATACAGGGTTGCTCGTGTCCGAGTTGAAATGAGCGGCGTTCGCACCGATACTGCCGCGAGACCTTGACCGCCGACGCATCGACACCTGTGCTCTCAAGTCTGGCTTCGCGGCGTCCTGGGCCGGTCGCATCGATCGGGCTTGCGCTCGTCGCGCTCGTCGTCTTCTGGCTCGCAGTCAACTTCGTCAAGGCGCCGGGCGACTGGATCGAGGTGCTCCTTATCGGGCTCACGCTCGGGTGCATCTACGCGCTCGTCGCCCTCGGGTACACGCTGGTCTACGGCATCCTCGAGCTGATCAACTTCGCCCACGGCGACGTCTTCATGCTCGGCGGGATGATCTCGATCTCGATCGCTGCGTCATTCGGCCTCAAGGCGGGCGCAGCCGATCTCTGGCCGCTCGTGATCGTCGTGCTGCTGCTCTCGATGATCGCCTGCGGCACGATCAACGCGGCGATCGAGTTCATCGCCTACCGGCCTCTTCGCGGCGCCCCACGGCTTGCCCCGCTGATCACCGCGATCGGGATGAGCTTCATCATCGAGGACGTGGGGCTTGTCTGGAAGGGGCCGAACTACATCAACTTCCCCGACGTGCTCCCGACGTCGAACATCTTCTCGGTCGGTGGGGTCGCGGTCTCGTGGACGACGCCGATCGCGCTGCTGATCACCGTGCCGGTGCTGCTCGCTCTGCTCTATCTCGTGCAGGAGACGAGGCAGGGGAAGGCGATGCGCGCCACGGCGCAGGACATGGAGGCGAGCGCGATCATGGGAATCAACGTCAACCGGACGATCTCGTTCACGTTCGTGCTCGCCGGGTCGCTCGCCGGTGCCGCCGGGCTCGTCTACTCGCTCACAGAGACGACCGTTCGCTTCGACCAGGGCTTCCAGCTCGGTTTGATCGCGTTCACCTCCGCGGTGCTCGGCGGGATCGGGAACCTCCCGGGCGCGGTGCTCGGCGCGATCCTGATCGGACTCATCCAGGCGTTCAACGAGGGGCTCAGCTGGAATGCACCAGGCTCCGACTGGACGCAGTCGATCGTCTTCTCAATTCTCATTCTGATCCTCGTCTTCAGGCCGGAAGGGCTGCTCGGCGAGCGGACGCCGGAGGGCGGCTGACATGGCGGGCGGCGACGAGGTCGGCTTCCGCAACCGCATGCGTGCCCGGTGGGCGTCGCGGCCGGCCGCGCGGCGCGCCGCAGTCGTCGTCGCGGTCGAAGCGGCCGCCTCGGTCGGCTTCTATCGGCTCGACCACTCACTCGGCTACGGCGCCGCCGTCGTCTTCACGATCCTGTGGATGCGCAAGGTGCCCGCCCTGCCCTGGCGGCTTGGGCTGCAGTGCGCGTTCCTGACTCTCTTCGCGCTCGGCTCGGCGTTCGGGTCGGCGAGCCTCTCGATCGTGATCATCTTCGGGCTCGCGTTCGCGCTCTCGTGGATTCCGCACCACACCAAGCTGCGCGTGCCGCTCGGGGGAGGTGGCCGTCGCTCGCTTCCGATCACGCGGAGCTGGGCGCTCCCGGTCGCGGCGCTCCTGATCGCGGTGTCCTACCCGTTCTACGCCACACGCCTGTTCACGATTCCGATCTTCGGTGCATTCCCCGACGTTGGGACAGGCGTCGTGATCGTGGTCTTCGTGATGATGGCGGTCGGGCTGAACATCGTCGTTGGCTACGCCGGCCTGCTCGACCTCGGGTACGTCGCGTTCTATGCGACAGGCGCCTACACGGCAGCCTGGCTCGCATCGGCCCAGTTCGCCGGCCAGAAGTGCCCGACACCGGGCGTCAGTATCGCCGACTGCACCGTCGCCGCTGTCCCACGGCATAGCTTCAGCCTCGGCGGCATCGGCGTTCCCATGGGTACCGGCGGCTTCCACGTCTCGATCTTCCTCGTGCTGCTCATCGCCGGACTGATCACGGCGGCGTTCGGCATCGTCATCGGCCTGCCGACGCTGCGGCTGCGTGGCGACTACCTCGCGATCGTCACGCTCGGCTTTGGCGAGATCCTCCCGCAGGTCGCCCGCAACGGCGACAACCTCGGCGGGTTCAACCTCACAAACGGCCCGAACGGGATCACGCCGCTCGACTCGCCCGGCTTCGGCAACCACCTCTCGAACCTGACGAGTGGGGTGCTCCCGTCCAACTACCTGACGTGCTGCAAGACGAGCCTCTTCGGGCACCACATCGGGTCGGCGGACATCTTCTTCTGGACCGCGCTCGTGCTGCTCGTCTTCACCGTGTTCTGCTCCCTCCGGCTGCGCGAGTCGCGGCTCGGCCGGGCGTGGGTCGCGATCCGCGAGGACGAGACGGCTGCGGCCGCGATGGGGATTCCGTTGATGCGGACGAAGACGTGGGCGTACGCGAGCGGCGCGTTCTTCGGCGGGATCGCCGGTGCCTACTACGCGAGCTTCAAGAGCGCGACGTTCCCGGGCGACTTCTTCTTCAACATCTCCGTCTTTATCCTCTGCATGGTCATCCTCGGCGGGATGGGGAACATCTGGGGCGTCATCGTCGGCGCGGCGTTCCTCGAGTACCTCGACCGTGAAGGCCTTGCGAACACCGGCGACTGGATCAACCGGCATATCCATGTCGGAGGCTGGCATCCCAACCTTGACGTCCCGCTGTACTCATCCGGGATCTACGGGGTGATCATCGTCGCGGTCATGCTCTTCAGACCCGAGGGGCTCCTGCCGTCGAAACGCCGGGCCGCGGAGCTCCACGACGTCGAGCCGCACGACAAGCCGCTCTACGACCTCCAGCACGAGGGGGCGTGACCGTGGACGACAACATCCTCGTCGCGACCGGGCTCCGCAAGGAGTTCGGCGGGCTTGTCGCCGTCAACAACGTCGACTTCGCCGTTGCTCGCGGCCTCGTGACGTCGCTGATCGGCCCGAACGGTGCGGGCAAGACGACCTTCTTCAACATGCTGACCGGCGTCTACAAGCCAACCGCCGGCACCGTCACGTTCCTCGGTGAGGACGTCACCGGCAAGCCGCCGCACGCGATCACCCAGCGCGGCGTCGGGCGGACGTTCCAGAACATCCGCCTCTTCGGGAACATGACGTCGCTCGAGAACGTGCTCGTCGGGATGCACGCGCGGCTGCACGCGAACCTCTTCAACTCGATCCTCCGAACCGGCTCGGTCAAGCGCGAGGAGGTCGAGGCGCGTGATCGCGCACGCGAGCTGCTCAAGTTCGCGGGGCTGAACCGTCACGAGAACGAGACCGCGAGCAACCTTCCCTACGGCGACCAACGTCGACTCGAGGTCGCCCGGGCGCTTGCGACCGAGCCGCAGCTCCTCCTCCTGGATGAGCCGACAGCCGGGATGAACCCGCAGGAGTCGGCCGACTTCACGACGTTCGTCGCGCGCCTGCGCGAGGAGCAGAAGCTCACCGTGCTGATGATCGAGCACGACATGCGCGTCGTCATGGGCGTCTCCGACCGCGTCTCGGTCCTCGACTACGGCCAGAAGATCGCCGAGGGAACGCCCCGTGAGGTGCAGAAGAACACGCGCGTGATCGAGGCGTACCTGGGCAAGGCAGCCGTCGAGGACATGAAGCGACAGGGGCTCGCATGAGTGACAGCGGCGCCGCCGGCGCACCGATCCTCGTCCTGCACGACGTCCACACCTACTACGGGTCGATCCACGCGCTCCAGGGGATCTCGCTCGAGGTGTACGAGGGTGAGATCGTCACGTTGCTCGGCGCAAACGGTGCAGGCAAGTCGACGACGCTCCGTTCGATCAACGGCCTGAACCGTCCGCGGAACGGGTCGATCCACTTCGAGGGCCGCGACATCACGCAGACCCCACCGCACGAGATCGTCCGCCGCGGGATCGCGCAGTCACCGGAAGGACGTCGGCTCTTCCCTCGGATGAGCGTGACGGAGAACCTCGAGATGGGTGCGTTCCAGCGCAGCGACAAGCAGGGGATACGCGAGGACATGGATCGCGTGTTCGAGCTCTTCCCGCGCCTCGAGGAACGCCGCAGCCAGAACGCCGGGACGATGTCGGGCGGCGAGCAGCAGATGTGCGCGATCGGTCGTGCGTTGATGGCGCGTCCCAAGCTGCTGCTCCTCGACGAGCCCTCGCTTGGCCTCGCTCCGATCTTCGTCGAGCGGATCTTCGAGATCATCCACACGATCAACCAGCAGGGCACCTCGATCCTGCTCGTCGAGCAGAACGCGCTGATGGCGCTCGAGGCCGCGACACGGGGGTACGTGATGGAGACCGGCAAGATCGTCCTCTCTGACTCCGCGGCGTCGCTGAAGACGAACGATCAGGTTCGCAAGACGTACCTCGGTGAGGGGTAGGCCTGCCGTGTGGCGGACGGTCACAGCGATCGCGGTCGCCGGTTCGTTCGGTGCGGTCACGAGGTACGGGTTGAACACGGCGGTCACCCGGCGGCTCGGCGGCGAGTTTCCCTGGGGAACGTTCATCGTGAACGTCAGCGGCGCGTTTCTCGTCGGTGTCGCCTTCGTGCTTGCGAGCGAGCGAGGTCTCCTCACCGGTTCGCTCCGGACAGCGGTCACCGTCGGCTTCCTCGGTGCGTACACGACGTTCTCGACGCTCGCGTTCGAGACCTACCGGCTCGCCGACGACCGCGCTCTTGGCCTCGCGTTTGGCAACGTGTTCGGGTCGTGTGCGGCGGGGATGGTCGCGGTCTACGCCGGCGTCGCCGTCGGCCGGCTGCTCTGACGTCGTCGGGCTAGTCGCCGACGACCAGCGGGAAGTACGGCGGTGACATGAGGAACCCGATGCGCTTAGCCCCGCTCGACCGGGCCATGGCAAGCGCTACCCCTGGGCTGACGGCCGGCACGAAGCCGAGCTGCCGGGCGGCGTGCGCGTCGCGGCACCCGGCGACGAGGACGTTGCCGAGCCGGCTCAAGACGGGATCGCAGCCTGCCCAGGCATGGAACGGCTCGAGCGGATGGAGCGCTCGGCCTTCGCGGTAGGCCGTGATGGCCGCGGCGTCACCGAGAGCGGCCGCCTCCGCCTCGCGCAGCGCCGTCGGGTCGCGTGCCGTACGTGGGTCGGCGAAGAGTCGCCGGTAGGGAGTCTGGGTCGGGGTGGGGAAGTGGCGCTGGAAGTCGTGGAGCAGGATCGCCGTGCCGCCCTCGCGGATCGGGAACGCCCCGCGCCACATCCGCAATGCCACGCCGAGTCCGAGTTAGGAGGCAGCGACCGGGTTTGGTCGCTCGCGCGGGAAGAACGCGGTCGTCGCGGGGGTGCCGATCACGATCGCGTCGAACGGCTCCTGAACGCGGGTCCCCTTGAGCTCGATGCCGCGGAGCAGCGCTTCGCTGTGGGCCACCGAGGGCGTTCCGCCGAAGACGGCCGCCGCGCTCAGCTCCCGCGGCACCCGATCAATCACCCGTGCTCGAACTCCCGGCGGGACGATCGACTGGAGCCGTCGAAGCTTTGAGCCCGCGAGACGCTCGAGGATCTCGCCCTGATACGGGTAGCCGCCGAACACGAGCGGCAGGTTGAGCACGAGGGAGATGCCGTAGAGCGGGACGCGCGCGCCGAGCAGCCGCTCGAGTGACAGTCCGAGCTCCCAGCCGAGAGACGAGCCGCTCTCGAGCAGCGACGGTCCGCTCGACGACCGGATCGTCGAGGCACCTGCGGCGCGCATGAACGCCGCCGGTCCGCCATGGATCACCGTCTCGGCGGCAGTCACGGTGACCACCAGATCCGTCTCCACGAGCTCGGGTGCAACGCGGAGCGTTCGGTCCCCGAGCGGAACAAGCGCCTCGGACTCGGCGTCGTGGACGACCACACGTCCGCGGAATCGCCGTCGAAACTCGGGCGGAACGAGCAGGCCGATCGCCTGTGGCGACGGTCGCCGTTGCAGGCCCGATGCGACGAGGATCGTCACGTCGGACATGCCAAGCTCGGTGAGCTGGTCGATGGTGGCGGAGATCGCCTCGCGCCGCGGGTCCGACGCTGCCGACGGGAGCGGGAGGGAGGGGAGCTCGATCACGACCGTGGCACGCCCACCGGGCGTCACCAGGTCGGCCAGGGCGGGGCCGGCCAGGGAGAACGAGGCCGCTTCGCGTACGGCCGCCTCGACGTCGTCGATCGCGACACCGGGAGTTGGAGGCCGCAGCAGCACGTCGTCTGCGCCGGCATTCACGAGGGCGATTCTCGAACCCGAGAGGAGTGGCACCCGTGTCATCGCTGCGTAGACTCGCAGAGGTGAGTCCGAAGTCGGTCACAGGCGGTGAGCTCGAGCTCGACGATGCACCCGCCCGGGGCAGTGACATCTTCCTCGTCGACGGCAACAACCTCGCCTACCGCGCGTTCTTCGCGCTCCCCGAGGAGCTCGCAACGACCGACGGGCAGCCGACGAACGCGCTCCTCGGCTTCACGAACATGCTGTTCAAGCTGCTCTCGGACTACCGGCCGAGGAGCGTTGCCGTTGCCTGGGACTCCCGTCCCGTCGAGCGTGCGGCCGCGGCTGAGGCGGGAGGTGTCATCTACAAGGACGGCCGCCGGCCAATGCCCGACCTGCTCCGCGAGCAGTTCCCTCACTTTCGTCCGATCGTCGAGGCGTTCGGCTACCGCAACCTCGAGTTCGAAGGCTGGGAGGCCGACGACGTGATCGCGACGCTCGCGACACGCTCCGCCGCGGCCGGGCTCAGGACGTGTGTCGTCTCGACCGACCGCGACGCGTTCCAGCTCTGCGCCGACAACATCTGCCTGATGATGACTCCACGCGGGGTCGCCGACGTGCACGTCTACACGGCGGCGCGCGTCGAGCAGCGCCTCGGTGTCCGGCCCGATCAGGTGCCGGACTTCATCGGCCTGAAGGGCGATAGCTCCGACAACATTCCCGGTGTCCCCGGGATCGGCGACAAGACCGCCGGGCAGCTGATCGCGCAGTTCGGGTCGCTCGAGGCTGTGCTCGAGCACGCCGGTGAGCTGACCCCGGCCCGCGCCAAGAACATCTCCGAGAACGCCGACCAGGCCCGCCTCTCGAAACAGCTCGCGACGATGCGCCGCGATCTCGACATCGACTGTGATCCCGCCGAGCTCGTGCTCTCCCCGCCCGACCGCTCGCAGCTCAAGGAGATCTTTCGCCGGTTCGAGTTCCGCAGCCTGCTCGGGCGCGTCGACTCACTGGACGTGGCGATCCCCGCCGCTGAGCCCACCGAGGCAGTCGCGGCCTCGGAGGTCTCCTGGCACGAGGGGCCGGTCGTCGTTGCCGGAAAGGTCGGCTACGCAGCTGTGGGCGACCGTGCGGCGGTTGCCAGTCCGGGAGGGGTCGTCGTCGGCGCGCGGCCCGAGCGCGTGGAGGGCGAGCTTGTCGTCCATGACGCAAAGGCGCTTGGCGTCGATGCCACCGACGACACGCTCCTCGCCGCCTACCTGATCGAGCCCGGTCGCTCGGGCTACGAGCTCGGCGACCTCGCTGCCGAGTACGGGCTCGAGGTCGACCCGGCGCCGGCGAGCGACGACGAAACCGCCCAGCTGATCAGAGCAGCGGCGCTGCCGCTGCGGCTCGTCGCTCCGCTGCTCGAGCGCCTCGAGGAACGGGGCCTGACCTCGCTCTACCGCACCGTCGAGCTGCCGCTCACCGCCGTTCTTGCCGAGATGGAGCGTGTCGGCGTCAAGATCGACACCTACCGCATGGGGGAGATCACCGCCCGGCTCTCGGAGCGCGTCGCGGAGCTCGAGGAGAACGCCTACGAGCTCGCCGGTGAGGAGTTCATGCTCGGGTCGACCCAGCAGGTCGCTCGCATCCTCTTCGAGAAGCTCGAGCTGACAGCCGGCCGCCGCGGCAAGACGGGCTACTCGACCGACACGAAGGTGCTGCGCTCGATCCGCTCCGACCACCTGATCGTCCCGGTGATCGAGGAGTGGCGGGAGCTCTCGAAGCTCCTCAACACCTATCTACGGCCGCTTCCGACGCTGATCGACGAGGAGACGGGGCGGCTCCACACGACGATCAACCAGACGGTCGCCTCTACCGGTCGTCTGTCGACCACCAAGCCAAACCTGCAGTCGATCCCGATCCGAACGGAGCTCGGCCGGGAGATCCGCTCGGCGTTCACCGCGGACGACGGCCACAAGCTGGTCTCGGCCGACTACTCCCAGATCGAGCTGCGGATCCTCGCTCACGTCTCGGGTGAGCCGAAGCTGCGCGAGGCATTTGAGCGTGGGGAGGACATCCACCGGGCGACCGCCGCCGAGGTGCTCGGCAAGGATCCCGCCACGCTCACCACCGGCGAGCGGGCGATCGCCAAGATGATCAACTTCGGCATCGTCTACGGCATCTCGGCGTTTGGCCTCTCCGAGAACCTCGAGATCCCACGTGACGAGGCGCAGCGCTACATCGACGCGTACCTCGCTCGGTTCCCGCACGTCCAGGACTTCATCGCCCGCACGATCGAGCAGGCGACGCGTGACGGGTACGTCACCTCGCTGCTCGGACGCCGTCGTCCGGTCCCGGAGATCCGTGCCGGGAACCGTCAGACGCGTGAGCTCGGCGAGCGCTATGCCGTCAACTTCGTGATGCAGGGATCGAACGCCGACATCATCAAGGTCGCGATGATCCGGATTCACGATCGGTTCCGCGCCGAGGGGAGTGCGGCGAGGCTCGTCCTTCAGATTCACGACGAGCTCCTGCTCGAGGTTCCGGAGGCCGAAGTCGGCGCCGTCACGGAGCTCGTCAGGGCCGAAATGTGCGGCGCGTTCGACCTCGACCCGCCGCTCGTGGTCGACGTCGGTATCGGCGAAAATTGGGCTGTAGCCAAGGGTTAGACGGGTCATTCGGCAAGACCGCAGTCCCGGGCTATACTTCCTCGTCGTTTTGGTTACCCAAGAAATCATCAAGGCAGAACCCGGCGTCTGGATCGAAGGTCCCGACGGTCAACTCGTGCCCGATTACGAGTCGACCTTCCCCGAAATCAATGAGGGAGAGGTCGTCCACGGAACGGTCGTGCGTGTCGACAAGGACGAGGTTCTCGTCGACATCGGTTACAAGTCCGAGGGTGTCATCCCGGTCGCCGAGCTGTCGATTCGCCGCTCGGTCAATCCGGCCGATGAGGTTTCGCTCGGTGACGAGATCGACGCGCTCGTGCTCACGAAGGAAGACGCCGAAGGTCGGCTGATCCTTTCGAAGAAGCGCGCCCGCTTCGAGCTCGCCTGGAAGAGCATCGAGCGCGCCGCAGAATCCGGCGAGCCGGTGGACGGACGGGTGATCGAGGTTGTCAAGGGTGGTCTGATTCTCGACCTGGGCGTGCGCGGCTTCCTGCCGGCGTCGCTCGTCGATATCCGCCGAGTGCAGGACCTGGACGAGTTCCTCGGCCAGGAACTCCGCTGCAAGGTCATCGAGCTCAACCGCTCGCGCAACAACGTCGTCCTCTCCCGCCGCGCCGTCCTCGAGGAGGAGCGCAAGGAGCAGCGCCAGCAGATCCTGGACAAGCTCCAGCCGGGCGCAGTGGTGCAGGGCCAGATCTCCAATATCGTCGACTTCGGCGCCTTCGTCGACCTCGACGGGATGGACGGTCTCATTCACATCTCCGAGCTTTCGTGGTCGCACGTCAACCACCCGTCCGAGATCCTCGAGATCGGCCAGACGGTCGAGGTCAAGGTTCTCGACATCGATCGCGACCGCCAGCGCATCTCCCTGGGTCTCAAGCAGACGCAGAACGATCCCTGGCAGCAGGTTCTCTCGAGCTACGGCGAGAACGATGTCGTCGAGGGCCGCGTGACGAAGGTCGTCACGTTCGGTGCCTTCGTCGAGATCCTCCCGGGCGTCGAAGGGCTCGTGCACATCTCCGAGCTCGCACAGCATCACGTCGAGAATCCGCGTGAGGTCGTCTCGCAGGGTCAGGCCGTCAACGTCAAGATCATCGAGATCGACGGCGAGCGTCGCCGGCTCTCGCTCTCGCTCAAGCGCGTCGAGCCGGACGAGCCCGTCCAGCCCCGTGCAGACGGCGGCGAGTCGGTCCACCTGACGCCGCAGATCGACATGTCCGACCAGGTCTTTGACGAGTCTGAGCTCGTCGACCCGTACGCCGACGTCGTTGCAGCTGCGGCTGTCGCTGCCGAGGCTGCGGATGAGGTCGCCGACGAGACCGAAGCGGTCGAGCCGGTCGCCGAAGCGGATGTCGCCGCTGAGCCCACTGAGGGCGAAGCGGAAGAGACTCCTTCCGAGGAGTGACCCGCCCCGTCGCCGTCGCGATCACCGGCGGCATCGGCGCAGGAAAGAGCGAGGCGCTTGCCGCGTTCGCCCGTCATGGCGCAGCCGTCGTGTCGAGCGACCAGATCGTGCACGAGCTCCTTGGCCGCGCAGAGGTGCGCGACGCGATCGTCGAGCGTCTGGGGCACGGAGTCGTCGCCCCCTCGGGCGAGATCGACCGTGGGGCGATCGCCTCGGTCGTCTTCAACGACCCCGACGCGCTTGCGTGGCTGGAGGCGCTGCTCCACCCCCTCGTTGTGGCCGAGTACCTCGGCTGGCGTGAGCAGCTCGCCGTGCTTCCGCATCCTCCGCGCGTGTGCGTGACGGAGGTGCCGCTGCTCTACGAGGTCGGGTCGGAGGGGAACTTCGACAAGGTCGTCGTCATCACGGCTCCGGCAGATCTCCGCGCGTCGCGTTCCGACGTCGACGCTGGCGAGCGTGAGCAGCGGTTTCTCCCGGAGTCGGAGAAGGTCGCGAAGGCCGAATACGCGTATGCGAACACCGGGCCGCTGGCCGCACTCGACACATTCGTCGAATCGGTGATGCGCGATCTGACGCTGTGAAGCGGACGCGGTGAGGCGCCTCCTCGCGGGGATCGCCCTCGTCCTCGTCGTGATCGCGGGCGCCGCGATGTACGTGATCAGGACGAGCCCGCCGTGGTACGAGCGGCTCCGCTACCCGCTCCACTACACGGCCATCGTCACGGAGCGCGCGAAGGCCGAAGGGCTCGACCCGGCGCTACTGGCGGCCGTGATCTACCAGGAGTCGAAGTTCCATCGCACGGCGCTCTCGGCCTCGGGTGCGATCGGTCTGATGCAGCTTCGTCCTGATACGGCGAAAGGTATTGCGCTGCGGACCGGCGGGAGCGCGTTTCGCGTCAGCGATCTCACCGATCCGGCGATCAACATTCGCTACGGCACCTGGTACCTCCATCACCTGTTCAACCGTTACGGTGACGAACGCCTTGTTCTTGCCGCGTACAACGCCGGCCCGGGGAACGTGGATCGCTGGCAACGTACCGGCGTCGATGTCCAGTTTGCGGAGACCCGGGCCTACGTCGCCCGGGTGGAGCAGCTGAAGGCGGTCTACCGGGACGCCTGGTACGCCGAGCTGTACCCATCCGGCTAGCTCAACTCCGCGCGTCGGCAGAATGGGGCGGTGCACGTCTCGGCGAAAGCGGACTATGCGGTGCGAGCGATGGTCGAGCTTGCGGCGGCAGGCGAGGGGCCTCTCAAGGCCGAGCGGATCTCACAGGCGCAGGAGATCCCGATCAAGTTCCTCGAGAACATCATGGGCGAGCTGCGCAACGGGGGACTCGTCCGCAGCCAGCGGGGGACAGACGGCGGCTACTGGCTTACTCGCCCCGCACAGGAGATCAGCATCGCCGAGATCATCCGGGCCGTCGACGGGCCGCTGGCAGACGTGCGAGGGCGGCGGTCGGAGGAGGTTGCCTACACCGGTATCGCTGCGCCGTTGCGCGACGTCTGGGTCGCGGTGCGGGCGAGCCTTCGACGCGTGCTCGAGTCGGTGACGCTGGCCGACATCGTCAGCGGTGAGCTTCCTGCCGAGGTGAGCTCGCTCACCGCCGACCGCGAGGCCTGGATTCCCCACTGAGGCGGGGTCGCACCTAGCTGAACGTTGTCTCGCGGGTCGGGCGGACGTAGACGATCTGACCCTCCTGCAGCTCGAGACCCTCGGCCTCGTCGCGGGTCATCTGAACGAGGAACGGCTCGCCGTCGTCGCGGACGAGCTCGACGTGGACGCCGAAGCCGAGATGGATGATCCGCTTGATCATCGCCTCCCGTGTCGTCGAGTTGGCCACGCGTGTTACCTCGAAGTCGTGTGGGCGCACGAAGGAGTCACCGACTCGGTTCACCTGGCCGACGAACGACATGACGAACTCGTTAGCGGGCTGCTCGTAGAGCTCGCGCGGCTCGGCAACCTGCTCGATCTGACCCCGGTTCATGACGACGACGGTGTCTGTGACCTCCATCGCCTCCTCCTGGTCGTGGGTGACGATCACCGTCGTGGTGTGCGTCTCATCGTGGAGCCGGCGAAGCCAGGCGCGAAGCTCCGTTCGAACGCGCGCGTCGAGGGCCCCGAAGGGCTCGTCGAGCAGGAGCACGCTCGGATCGACCGCGAGTGCCCGGGCGAGGCCCATGCGCTGGCGCTGACCGCCAGAGAGCTGGGCGGGATAGCGGTGTGCGAGGCCGTCGAGCTGTACGAGCTGGAGGAGTTCCCGGACACGCTTCTCGATCTCGGCCTTCGGGCGCTTACGGATCGTCAGTCCGAACGCGACGTTGTCGTGCACGGTCATGTGCTTGAACGCCGCGTAGTGCTGGAAGACGAATCCGATGCCACGATCCTGTGGGGCGAGGCCCGTGACGTCGCGATCGTCGATGAAGACGTTGCCGGTGTCAGGCTGCTCGAGGCCTGCGATGACGCGCAGCAGCGTCGACTTGCCGCTGCCGCTCGGTCCGAGCAGCGCGGTAAGCGACCCTTCGGCGACATCGATGCTCACGTCGCCGAGCGCGACGTACTCGCCAAACTGCTTGGTGACGTTCCGGACAGAGATCGACATCAGGCCGCCTTTTCGTGAGGTTTCAGGAAGGTCATTGCGACGAGGACGAGGACCGCGATCAGGGCGAGCGCAAGCGAGATGCCGTACGCACCCGCGTAGTTGAGGTTCTCGTACTCCTCCTGGACACGGAGGGTCGCCGTCTCGGTCTTGCCCTGGATGCTGCCGGAGACCACGGCGACCGCGCCGTACTCGCCGAGACAGCGCGCCGTTGTGAGGACGACGCCGTAGATCACCGCCCAGCGGATCGAGGGAAGCGTGATGCGCCAGAACGTCTGCCAGCCAGAGGCCCCGAGGGTGTAGGCGGCCTGTTCCTGTTCCTGGCCGATCTCACGCAGGGTCGGAACGACCTCGCGAGCGACGAACGGGAGCGAGACGAAGATCGTGGCGAGCACGATGCTTGGCAGTGCAAACAACACCTGGACGTTGTTGCCGATCAGCCAGTGGCCGAACCAGCCGGTGCGCCCGTAGAGCAGGAAGAGCGAGACGCCGACGACGACGGGGGAGAGCGCGAGAGGCAGGTCGACGAACGCGTTGATCAGCCCCTTGCCGCGGAAGTTGCCGCGCACGATCGCAAGGCCGCAGAGGATCCCGAACAGGGTGTTCAGCGGGACGGCGATGCAGGCGGCCTCGAGGGTCACCTTGAACGCATGGATCGTGTCCTTGTCGTTGAGCGCCGTCCAGGCACCCGAGACGCCGTGCGCGAACGCACGGTAGAAGAGCATCGCGAGGGGGCCGAGCAGGATCAGCGACAGGTAGCCGAGAGCCGCCAGGCGCAGCCCGATGCGGGACCTAGACACGCTCGTACCTCGTGGCGAGACGCCGGATGCCGCCGACCGTCAGCAGGATGGCAAACGAGATCGCAAGCAGCACAACAGCCACGGCCGCAGCTCCGGCCTAGTCACCGCTCTGGATCCGCAGGAAGATGAAGACGGAGGCGACCTCGGTCTTGTACGGCAGGTTGCCGGAGATGATCACGATCGCCCCGATCTCGCCGATTGCGCGGGCGAAGGCCATCGTGACGCCCGAGAGGATCCCGGGGAGGATGTTCGGCAGCACGATTCGCCTGAAGACCGTGAAGCCGTTGGCGCCGAGCGAGCGCGCAGCCTCCTCCATCTCGGTGTCGAGCTCGTGGAGAACGGGCTGCACGGTACGAACCACGAACGGCACCGTCACGAACAGGAGCACTCCGAAGATCGCCGTGCGGGTGAAGGCGATGTTGACGCCGATCGGTGAGCGCGGGCCGTAGAGCGCCAGCACGACGAGACCTGCGACGATCGTCGGGAGTGCGAACGGGAGATCGATCACCCCGTTCACGATCGCCTTGCCGCGGAAGTCGTCGCGGACGAGCACCCAGGCGATGAGCGTCCCGGTGACCGCGTTCGTCAGCGCGACGAGCGCGGCGACCCCGAGCGTGAGCTTGAGCGCTGTTGTTGCCTCGGTGCTCGACACGACGTGCCAGAAGCCGCCGGATGTCCCGGTGTGCGTCGAGGCCGCAATCAGCGCTGCGATCGGGAGGCCGACGATGACGGAGAGGAACGCCATGACGAAGCCGAGGGAGAGGGCCGAACCGGCCCACTCCCTCTTGAGGCGGATGGCGATGCGTCCCGGCGTACCGGAAGCTCTCGGTTCGCTAGCCAGCGGTCGGCCCCCCGACGGTGTGCTCGATCCTGGTCATGATCCCGTTGTTCAGGTCGAACCACTTCTTGTCGGCCGCGCGCCAGCCGCCGACGAGCTTGTCGTTGATCGTGTACTGGCCGGGCCGCACGGGGAACTGCTTGGCGGCGGCCGCAGCTGCGACCTTGTTCACCGGGCGGAAGCCGTACTGGGCGAACACGCCCTGCTCGGATGCCGACTTGAGAAACTGGATGAACTGGTTGGCTGCGTCCCTGTTCGGGCTGCCCTGAAGAACTGCGATCGGGAGCTCGATGAGCATCGTCTGGCGCGGGATGATGTACTGGATGTTCTGGCCCTTGAGGCGCGCGTTGATCGCCTCGCTCTCGTAGGTGATCAGCACGTCGCCCTTGCCCGAGAGGAACGTGTTCGTGGCGTTGCTGCCCGACGTGTCCTGCGCGACGACGTTCGCGAAGAGCTTCTGGACGTAGCTCTGTGCCTGCGCCTCGGTCTTCCCGAGATGGCGCTGCGCCAGGTAGGCGGCGAGGATGTTCCACTTCGCCGAGCCGGAGCTGAACGGGTTCGGAGTGACGACCTGGATACCGGGCTTGATCAGGTCGTCCCAGCCCTTGATCTTCTTCGGGTTGCCGTCGCGAAGCGCAAAGACAACGACGGTGTCGGCCGCGATCCCGCTGTAGCCCTGCTTGTCCCAGTTCGAGTTGACAAGCCCCGCGTCGACGAGCGTGTTGACATCGTCGCCGGTCGAGAGGAAGACGATGTCGGCAGGCTGGCCTGCGGCGACAGCCTTCGCCTGGCTCCCCGAGGCGCCATATGACTGCGTGAACGAGATGCCGTGCCCCTGGGGCGTCGCCTGGAAGTCCGAGATGATCTTCGCGATCACCGGCTTCGGCGTTGAGTAGGCAACGAGGTTGATCGTCGCGTCCTTGCTCGTGGCACGGGCGAGGCCCGGGGCCACGCCGGCGAGGGCGACCGCCGCTCCGGCGGCGAGTCCACGCTTGATCAGCGTTGCCCGGTCGAACGTTTCGTTGCGCTTCTTGAACGCCATTCGCGTACCTCTCTTCCCATTTTGTCCACCGACTTAGTAGACTTGTACCATAAGGGCAAGCTATTCGTCAAATAAGAGACTTGGCGCAATGCGCCGG
>Ga0194048_10000036_pt1 | contig 56651 bp, 47 predicted proteins | sample JunL225m_MetaG_FD_161685 | JGI IMG/M metagenome (GOLD analysis project Ga0194048, IMG submission 161685) | Anoxic zone freshwater microbial communities from boreal shield lake in IISD Experimental Lakes Area, Ontario, Canada - Jun2016-L222-5m | ecosystem: Environmental > Aquatic > Freshwater >...
TTTACTATTATGACTTTGATGCAACATCAACTGCAATTCCAGATGAAGTTCCTCAAACAATTGCTGCCTATGAATTTATTAAAGCCATTAGTCAACGAATTGTCAGCAATGAAGTCATAACTCCAATGCAAACAGCAGTGTCACAGGTAACAACTTTACCACCTGCTGCTGGCCTAGTTGCACAAACAATTAGCGATAAGATTGAAAAAATTATTAATATTATCGAAAACGGCCCAACTGTAATAAGAACTAAACAACCAATTAGCTTAACCACTTCAGTTAACGGTGATGAATTGTATGCTTCACAAAATTTAGCAGCCAATAAAGAATTTATCAAAGCAGAAACTATTGCCTACATAAACAGTAGATATGTTTTCCAATACGACCACGCTAAATGCCGTCGCGATGTAGGATATATGATTGACTCGGTAAGTTTTGATTTGCTATACGGCGGAAACCGTCAAGCAATTCAGTCAGGAACTTACTATTGGGGCTACAATAATGTAAGCACCAGCCTACCTTCTGAACAGGTTGCATCCACTGCGGCATATCAATATATGAAGTCGCTAATGACAAGTATTGTAACTGCTACTCCGATTGCAGAAACATATCAAAGTTCAATAGCACAGGTAACAAACTTGCCAGCTGGAACTTCAGTAGAAGCTGATATTATGTCGGCAAATATTGATATTATAACAAATATTATTAACAATGGTCCGTCGATTGCAGCAGCAGGCAAACCTATTGGACTTACCCGTAGTAATAATGCATATACCAACAATGCTGCCAACCTAATTGAAGCTAATCGCGACTTTATTCGTGCAGAAGTAAATGCCTATGTTCAATCTAATGTAAACGAACAAGTATTCTTGCCTTTCTATAATAAAGGTGCTAATGCAACATTGTCAGTAACTCGTAACTTTGATCTTATTACAAATATTATTCAAAATGGTCCAGGAGTTGCTCCTATTAAAACAGACGGCAACGGAATATTTGTAAAAACAGGTCTAAGCCTAGACGATATTAAAATAGCACCAGTTATTACTGCCATTACTACAGTGTCTAGCGGAGTTTATCAAGTAGATATTAGTCAAAGCACAGTCGGCTACGGCGATTCACAGTCATTATATTTTGGTCAAACTGCGGTGTTTCCACTATTAGATCCAGATGTTCCTGCTCGTTGGCAACAACGTCGCATTAATCCTATTGGCTCAATGGGCGGCGCACTTATTGATGGTGGAGTTGTTTCAGATCGTGCACCGATTAACTCTTTCGTATTTGATGCGTTTACACAAGTTAACCAAGGCGGTATCGGCATCCACGTAACAAACAACGGATATGCGCAGCTGGTATCGGTGTTTACAATTTTCTGTTCACAAGCAGTTTTAACTGAGAACGGCGGCATTTGTTCTATTACTAACTCCAACTCAAACTTTGGTGACTTATGCTTAATCTCTAAAGGGTATGGTAAAAGAGATTTCTCAGGATACATTTATAATCCTCCAGTGCTTCCATATTACCCATATGGTAAGTATCCATTAAATTCATCTATTGGCGTTTACATTGCTGATCCTAAGCTGCGTCCACACATTGGTTTATTATTGGAAGTGCAGCCGCCAGTAGGATTTATTAACAATCAAGGCCTTCCTGGATTTGTAACAGGTAATACTAATGTGGGGACATTAACAACCGGCACTATTAATATTACCGGACTAGATACAACTGGTATGGTAGTTGGTCAAACGTTCTATGTAAGAGATCAATACGGTAAGTTTGTTGACAGCGATAATCAACCTTATGTAACTCCGGGCACTATTATCTCCGATATTAATTTCCAGAGTATTACATTGAACTATCCATTAAATTCTGGTGGTGGTGATTCAAACAATAACAATTATTTTAATTTGTATAGTTGTGGTAATGCATATTACACTGTTTTATCTAGCACAGTATTACCTGATCCAATTGTTCCGGGAACATTGCTATTGCCTAACAATCAAAATGCTGAAGAAGTTACAAGTTTTGGGTATATAAGTTCCATCACAGAATTGATTGTTAACAATATAGCAATCACTCCGTTGCAAACAGTATCAACACAGGTATTTGATTATACTTTATCAGCAGGAGCCGGCGCAATTTCGTTTATTAATAATGAATTAAGTCTAATGGGTAGCATATTAACCAACGGCCTAAGCTCTGCACCTGCAATTACTACATCTGGCACCAAGCCATCTGGCACAGTATATGAAGATGCTGCTGGGTTGTTACAAGCTAACAGAACATTTATTCAAGACGAAGTAATTGAATATGTAAATCAAACATTCTTTTCATTAAATTATGATAAAGTAAAATGTGCTCGTGACACAGGATTAATTGTTGATGCTATTGCACAAGATTTATTATTCAGCACATCAAGTCAGTCAACATTTGCCGCTATTCAATATTGGGCGCAAGATGGATACGTCGGTGCTATTGCTGATGAACTTACAACTACAACTAACACTATTAACTATGTTAAAACAGTAGCTCAAGAAATTGTTCAAGGAATTGTTGGCACACGCTACTCAACTGGCACACAAATTACTGCAATGACTACTGCTACATCAGCAGAAGCTAATACTATTGGCACAGACTTTGATGTCATTACAAATATTTTATCTACTGGAACTGCAGGCGTTACAAATATTATTGTTCCTAATAGCTTAACTTCTAGCACCAATGTTAATGTTGCTAATGCTTATGCTTTATTACAAGCAAATAAAGAATACATTGCACAAGAAGCAATTGCATACATCACATCAACTACTGATATTAGTTTCACATACGACCAATCTACATGCATGCGCGATGTAGGCTTTATGATTGACTCTGTATCTTTTGACCTATTGTATGGAGGCAATCGCCAAGCAGTTCAGTCAGGTGTTTACTACTATGGTTACTCGACTGCTACTGTTATTAACAATGAAATTCCAGAAACCATCGATGCATATAATCATATCAGTTCATTAACACAACAAATTGTATTAGGTCAAACAGTGACTGCACTACAAACAACAGTAGCACAGGTAAAAAATCTTCCTATAGGCACAACTGCTGAAGTTACTGCTATGCAAACTAGCATTAATACAATTACAAATATTATTCAAAATGGGCCAAGCGTTGCCAACGGCGGAACTCCGATTAGCCTAACTGCTAGCACTAATACTAATGTAATAAATGCCGCAAAGATTCTTGAAGCTAATCGTGCGTTTATTAAAGCTGAAGTTATTGCCTACATTGATGGCAAATATGTAACATATAATCGTGCAAAATGTCGTCGAGATGTTGGATTGATTGTTGATGCATTATCCTATGACTTAGCAACAGGCGGAAACTACAATGCAGTTATTGCAGGTAAGAGCTACTATGCACAAACAGGCACATTCCACCTAGTAAACATTGAAGAAAATATTACAGATCCTGCACTATTCCCAGATGGCGCAATTATTAATTACTATCAACGTTCGTATCAATCAGCTTCTGGTTATTTGTTTGAGTATGTTGGTGCTGGTACTAACTATGGATCATTACCACAACGCGGTAAGGCCGACCCAATTCAGGCCCAAGAAGTTGTTCAATTAAATAACGGTAAGGTATTCTTTACATCAACTGACCAAAACGGTGACTTCCGTATTGGCCCAGGATTGGTAATTAGCCAAGCAACTGGTGTATTATCAGGTCGTACATTTACTAAATCGTTGTTTGCAAACTTAACGCCATTCATATTGGCAATTGAAGGAATCTAAAAATGGCTCTATTACCATTAAACGTTTTTAAAACTAAGACAGCCGTGTTAACAACCGGCACTAATACTAGAATATACACTGCTCCGGTGGGTGCAACTGCTATTATTTTGATGGCCAACGCGGCAAACATTGATAATACTAATACACACCTTGTTAGTTTTGTGCATTATAGAAATCTTCCAGTATTGCCCGATACACAGGGTAATGACGGACAAGCAGGCAATACATATACCGAACAGGTAGTAGGATTTCCGATTCCGTCAAATAATGCTGCAAACTTAATTGCAGGTAAAATGATTATTGAAAGCCTAGATAGTATTATTGCTTATACGGATTCAGAAGGTGCAATAAAAATAACAATGAGCGTCCTAGAGACAGCAAACAGCTAACATGCCAACCTTATTAAATGGCGGCGCACCTTTAAGAGGTACGTACGGCACCCAAACAATATTCATCACGCTGCCAACAGCGCAGTTGAGCTTGGGTCAAACTCCTACAAGAGATACAGGTTATACTCTTGTTACAGGAGCCAATGGGCAGTTATTTTTTACTGCTACAATGGGAGCCATTTATTTTTCAAGCGGCACAATTCAGTCTAATGTTCCAAATAGAGACCTTGTTATTCAGTCAACAGGCACCGGCGCAGTAAGACTAGAAGGTAATGTTTTAATTAACGGTAAAGATATTACTGAACTTACCGGCACCATTAATGATTTAACAGTAACAAATTTAACAGTTACTGGTCAAGCTCTATTTACATCAGCAACCAGTACAGCAACATTTGCAGGCGACCTAACTGCCCAGGCAATTTATGATTCTGGCAATCGTGTTCTAACATCGTTTACCGTTGTTACAAGCGACGGACTTATTGGCGGACAAGTAGTTAGTTTTAACTCAAGCACGATTACATTAAAGAACACAGGTGTTTTAGAAATACTACCCGGCGCAGATATATCGTTAGATACACCAACTGGCATTGTAACCGTTTCAAGCACAGCTACTTTACAAAGTGTAACCAACAGAGGCTCAACTACCACCAATGCAATTCATATTACTAGTGTAACTAGTTCTACAACATCTACACAAGGTGCATTAAAAGTAGATGGCGGAGTAGGGATTGGTGGTGACGTGCATGTTGGTGGGCAAGTTTATAGTGCTTGGGGTCAACCGCTATATACAATTAGAGTTTTAACAGATACTACTCCTCCAATTGATGCTAGAATTGGAGATTTTTGGATTGACCCAGCAGAAGGTGTAGAATATCAATTTGTTCCAAGTGGAACCGGTGGTGCTTGGGTACAATTTATAGGATTTTAATTAAGACATGCCAATTTTAACCTTTCCGTCAAATCCTTTAGTAGGGGATATCTATACACTAGGAACTAGATCCTGGCGTTGGAACGGCACCGCTTGGCAATTGCAAAGTAGTGTTCAAAGTTTAGATCCTTTTACTATTGTTCGAGGCATAGTCACTACTTCTACTAATTCTACAAGTACAAGCTCAGGCGGCCTGATTGTATATGGTGGTGTAGGTATTGGCAAAGATTTATGGGCAACTCGAATTTATGCTACAGAAATTTATCAAGATGGTTCTCGAGTTGGTATTGTAGATCTCCAAGCTGGTACCGGAATACAGATTACAACAAGCGGTGTTGCTACTTACACTATTACAAATATAGGAGTGACCAGCCTAACTGGCACACCATATATTGGAGTTAGTTCAAACACCGGCAGCGTGACTTTAACCAACCTTGGCGTTCAAACGCTAACTGCCGGAACAGATACTGCGGTATCATCGAATACCGGTACAATTACTGTTTGGAATACAAGTACCTTACAAAGCATAACTGATCGAGAATCAACAACCACCAACGCTATTCATATTATCAATACAACATCTGGTAATACTGGTACAGGCGCATTGATAGTAGACGGCGGAGTGTATGTTGGTGGCGATTTATTTGTCACGGGGCTATTATTTTCAGGGGGCGCACCGCTATTAACAACTTCAAGTTTTGCTAGGAGTTTTAATACCGGAACAGATATTTCTATTATTGCTGACCCAGGAACTGGCGCAGTTACGATTTCTAATACTTCTACATTACAATCAGTAACACTCCGAGGATCAACGACTACAAACCGCGTAACTTTTGCCAATACAGTTAATGCAACATCAACACAAACTGGTGCTATTTTAGTAAGGGGTGGTATTGGGGTAGGCAAAGACATATATGCAGCAGGTAATATAACAGCAAATAATGTAACTGCAAATAGTGTGGTTATTGGAAATTCATTATACAGTTACTTTACAAGCCCTGTGATTACTACCGGTGCTGCGGTAAATCTTGATGCATTTAATGTTAACGACTATAGAACAGCAAAATATTTGGTGCAGGTTGTTGATAATGGATTTATACCTAATTTGATACACAGTGCAGAATTGTTAGTAACACACGATCACGGCGGTTTTGGCACAACTGGATATATTGTTCAGTACGGAATTGTTACAAATATGGGCGAATTAGGGTCGTGGGACTCTGTATACAGTGGCGGACTGCTACAGCTACAGTTTACTCCTAATTATATACCAACAAGCATGGTAATTAAAGTTAACAGAACGGTCATGACGACCTAATATGGCAAAAGCAATAAATATACTAGATTGAATCCACCGGAGAGCATTTAAATGGCAACATCAAAAGACTTTATAGTCAAAAATGGCATACAAATATTAGGAGTTGGCACAACTGTCGCTACTAATACTGGCACAGGTGCGTTAATTGTAAGCGGTGGAGCAGGATTTAACGGCGATATATTTGCAAAAAATATATACTCACAAAGTAGTCAGGTTATTACTACAGCTACGTTAGCAAACTATGGTGTTAGTTCTATTTCTGCAGGTACAGATACAGCGGTCAGCGCAAGTACTGGGTCTGTTGTAATATGGAATACCTCAACGCTACAATCGATTACTAGTCGTGGTGCAATAACTCCTAGCGCAATTACAATTACCAATACTACAGATGCAACTACAACAGGCTCCGGTGCCTTGATTGTATCTGGTGGAGTTGGCGTTGGTCTAAATTTAATTGTTGGAAATACTATTGCAGCAGGATTTAACAGTGCAAACTTTATTAAATTAACTGGTGCAGTTTCAACAAACGCAGTTACATTAAACGCTACAGGTACAGATGCTACTGTAAACATGAATATTGTTGCCAAAGGCAACGGTAGTGTAGTTGTTACAAGCACCGCTGCGGCTGCTGATACAGCTTCTGGAGCATTAATTGTAGCTGGTGGTGCAGGGATAGGCGGCAATTTATATGCTAAAAATATCTTTGACAACAACAATCGTGTACTAACAAACGTTGTTCTTAACAGTGGCCCCGGTATCAGCATTGCTAACTTAGGAACTGTAGGTTCGACTATTAGTTTCAGGGTTGATAACAGTGGTGTTACTGCAACTATTGGAACAACATACTTAGGCGTTAGTTCACAAACTGGTATTGTAACATTTACCAACTTAGGTGTTCAAACAATTGTTGCTGGTACAGATACACAAATCGTATCAACTGGTATTAACGGTACTGGTACTGTTACAATTAATAGTACAGCTACATTACAAACTATCACCAATCGTGGTAGTACAACAAATAATCAAATTAACTTTACTAATCTAACCAATGCTACTACAGCGACTAACGGTGCGTTAGTAGTAAGCGGCGGTGTCGGAGTTGGCAAAGATGTAATGATTGGCGGTAGAATGAATGTCTACGGTCCTGTAACATTCTCTGACACTGTAACATTTAGTGGTACAGCAACATACGTTCTAAGTACAAATACATATTACACAGATAATATTTTAGAAATTCACGTACCGCCAACAGGTGTATACGGTAATTGGACATACGATGACGGCAAAGACATTGGGTTCCGTTTCCACTATTACAACAGAACAACTTCAACAGATACAAATGCGGCCCTTGTAATAGCCAACGACACACAAGTACTTGAATGGTACGGCTCTGGCGCAGAAAGCACAGGCAGTACATTTACTTCTGCTACATACGGTGTATTTAAAACTGGTGTAATCCAGTTAATGAATACTGCAACCAATGCTCAGAATGCAGTCTCTGGTGCATTACAAGTAGCTGGTGGTGTCGGGGTTGCGTTAACACAGTGGGTAGGCGGGACTGGTGGTACTGCTAGCAAAACCGCTGTAAGTCAACAGGCATTTATTGTTAATGCCAACGGTTTAGGTGTTAACGGTGATTCATACTTTGCTAACAACATAGGTATTGGCGGCAGCGAAACAGTTGCAGGTAACCTAGGAGTAACAGGTGTAACAACGTCTGGTAGTTTATTAGTAACTAGTGGCTCAACCCTAAACGGTAACGTTGCAATTAATAGTAATTTAGGTGTTAGTGGACAGTTAAATGTAACAGGAACTTCAGTATTAAATGGTAACTCAACTGTTAACGGTACTCTTGGTGTTGCTGGCGCATTTAATGTAACTGGTACAACTCTATTAGTTGGCATAACAACCATCACTAACACAACTATTGCAACATCAACAGCATCAGCGGCATTTACTGTAGCTGGCGGTGTTGGTATTGGTAAAAACCTATGGGTAGGTGGGGATGTATTTGTTGCCGGAACCATTAATGCAAGTATTACTGGTATTACTACTACTGCTACTAACATTGCTGCTGGTACAGCTGGCCAAGTTCCTTATCAAACATCGCCTGGTGTAACTAATTTCTATGGTCCAGGAACTGCTGGTGACGTATTAATCAGCAACAGTACGGCTGGTCCAAGATATCAAAACACACTAACATTAGCTGGCACAGTACAAGCAGTATCAACAAATACAGGGGCATTCCAAGTAGTTGGCGGTGCCGCTGTTGGTAGTAACTTGTTTGTTGGTAATAACTTTGTTGTATCAGGTACATCGATCCTTGTTGGCGCTACAACATTACAAGGTGCGGTAACTGCTAACTCAACACTAGGTGTGTTGGGTAACTTTAACGTAACTGGTACTACATTATTATCAGGCACTTCAGTATTCAACGGTGCTGCAACTGCTAACTCAACATTAGGAGTTGCTGGCGCATTAAACGTAACTGGTACAACAACATTAGTTGGTGGACTAAACGGTACAGCAGCAACATTATCAGGTAACTTAGGTGTAACTGGTACAACAATGCTAGTTGGCGGATTAAATGCTGCTGGTGCAACATTCTCCGGCAACATAGGTGTAACTGGAACCACATTATTAAGCGGTATTGCTACTGTTGGAAATACTACAAACTCAACATCAACAACAACTGGTGCATTGGTAGTTAAAGGTGGCGCAGCTATTGGTGGGGATTTGTGGGTAGGTGGAAACATTTATCTAGATGGTGTTGGCCTAGATACTGTTTATGGTACAACAGCTACATTCTCATATGCAAATATTACAGGAACAGGCGTTGCATTATATGTAACCAATAATGCAATAGTTAACGGTAACTTAACTGCTACAACATTTAATGTAATCGGCCGTAGTACACTACAAGATGTTACTGCCGCAAACGTTACTGTTACAACATTAACAGTTACAGGCAACGAAGTAGTTAACGGTAACTTAGGCGTTGCTGGAACTTTCAGCGTAACAGGTACATCAGTACATGTAGGTAGTGCAGCATTTAACGGTAACGTAGGCATTTCTGCTAACTTTAACGTAACAGGAACATCTGTATTAAATGGAAACGCTGCATTTAATACCAATGCAGGTATTGCTGGTAACTTAAACGTTACGGGTACTTCAGTATTAAGCAGTCCTGTAACTGTTCAATCAGTAAGTCAGTACAGTGCCTATGCAAGTCCAAATACAACAACAAGTGTTACATTAACATTAGACAGTTTTGTTGCAGTTACATACAGAACTGCAAAGTATGTATGTCAAGTAGTAGATAGCGGAGTAATTCCGAATAAAGTACAAGTAGAAGAATTTTTAGTGTTCCACGACAACTATGGTTCAACAACCACAGCGTATATTATATCATACGGTATTGGAACAAACACAGGTGAGATGGGAACTTGGGATGCTGTATATGCTGGCGGCAGTGTATCGCTACAGTTTACACCAAATTATACTCCAGGATCACTAGTTGTTAAAACTGTAAGAACTTCAATCACTACATAAAAAAGTAGGATAAGTAATACGGGTGCGTATGTTGCGCACCACACAATTTAAGTAACTTGCCGTTACGTGGAAAGGGAAACTAATGGCGCTGACCAAAGACTTTATAGTCAAAAACGGTCTTGTTGTTTTAGCAGCAGGATCGGCACAATCAATAAGCACCACTACAGGTGCAATTGTTACCCCTGGCGGCGTCGGTATCGGCGGCAATGTTAATATCGGTAGTACAATCAATAGCACAAATGCAACAAACGGCGCACTAACTGTAGCCGGTGGAGCAAGTGTTCAGCAAGATTTATGGGTTGGCGGAGATATATACTCTCGCGGTAACCCTGTAATAACATCACAAACCCTCGGCGCATACGGAGTAAGTAGAATCACTGCCGGTGTAGGTATTCAGGTCAGTTCAAATACCGGCTCTGTTACTGTCACCAACATCGGTGTTGTTAGCTTAGCCGGCTCCACATACTTAGGTATAAGCGCAGCAAGCGGCAGTAACATTACATTAACCAACTTAGGTGTTCAAACACTAACTGCTGGAACAGATACCGCAGTATCTTCAACTACTGGCACAATTACAGTTTGGAATACAAGTACCTTACAAAGCATTACTGCTAGAGGTGCTTCTACAATTAATGCAATTAACATTAATAATCAAGCCGCATCAAATTCTACTAACTCGGGAGCATTGCAAGTCCTGGGCGGTGTTGGAGTAGGTGGTTCAATATATGCAGGAAATCTATTTGCAAACGGTGCTCAAGTATGGACCACTGCAACCTTAACAAACTTAGGGCAGTTATCTAACACCACTACACAATATCTAACATCATCAACACTTGGCCAATATGGGGTTAGCAGTATACAACCTGGCACAGGTATTACAGTCAGCACGTCAAGCGGAATAGTAACTATTACCAACGTTGGTGTTGTAAGTTTAGTTGGCAGTCAATATTTAGGTATTAGTGCCGCAAGTGGTACAAGTATTACATTAACAAACTTAGGTGTTCAAAGTCTAACAGCAGGCGCCGATATTTCAGTATCAGCTAGCACTGGAACAATTACTGTTTCAGGTACAGGTACATTTCAAACTGTTACTAACCGCGGTTCAACAACTACTAACGCAATTCGTGTTAATAATACAACTAGTGTAAATTCAACAGCAACTGGTGCTCTACAAGTAGTAGGCGGAGTTGGTATTGGTGGCGGACTATTTGTTGGTGGCACTATTACTGCTACCAGTTTGACTATTGGCGGCTATCCAATATCAACTTCATCTGTAATGACTGCTTCGTATTTTGGCAGTCCTTTAGGAACATTTACAAATTTAAACTTTGCCACAGGTACTACAGCAACTATTGTTGGCGGATCAGTAACACTTCAATCTGTTGGCGCAAGTGTAACAGTAAGCGACACTCCCCCAACTGGCCCAGCACCGGGTAACTTATGGTGGGATAGCACTGTTGGTATTTTACGTGTTTATTATGCTGACGGAACCAGTAACCAGTGGGTTGATGCATTTCCGATTATGGTTGGTCCAACTGGGCCACAAGGCGCAACCGGAGTATTCACCGGCACAATCTCAACACAATTAGGACTCACAAATAATACAGCAAGCACCTCTACTAATACTGGTGCATTAACTGTTGGCGGTGGCGTTGGTATTGGCGGCGATTTATATGTTGGCGGCACTATTGTCGCTAATCAACTAACAATCCAATACACAACCGTTACTACAAATTTAGTAACTACTGATGATATTATTATTACAACTAATAATACTTCAGCAACATCAACAACTACTGGTGCTTTAAGAATTGCTGGCGGTGCTGGAATTGGCGGCGCACTATATGTTGGGGCAACTTCGTATGTTGCCGGCTCACAGATTATTACAACTGCAACAATTGGTAGTTTTGCAGTTACGTCAAGCGGGTATGCAACAACATCAAGTTTAGCTGCTTATGCAACAACATCCTCTCTGGCTGCCTACGCAACTACATCAAGTATTGCATCAACTGCAACAAGTGCGGCAATTGCCTATTCGATTGTAAACACGTCAACTTTACAAGTAGGATTTGCTGTTAATGCATTTACAGCAACAAGTGCGGCAGTTGCTTACTCACTAGTAGGTTCAGGATCACTTACTGTTGGTTCAGCAACAACCGCTACAAACATTGCAGGTGGAACTGCTGGCATGATTCACATGCAGAGCACCACTGGAACAACGTCATTTATTAATGCTGGTACTACTGGGCAGTTATTACAGAGTCAAGGATCAACAGCATCATTTGTATCTACTACAACATTACAGGTTGGTAATGCGTTATTGGCAGTTAGTGCAGGCTATGCAACTACATCAAGTTTAGCTTCATATGCAACAACTGCAAGTTTAGCTTCATACGCAACTACATCAAGCATTGCGTCAACTGCAACCAGTGCAGCAGTGGCTTATTCAATAGTAAACACATCAACATTACAAGTTGGATTTGCTGTTAATCAAGCAGGCGGTTCAGTAAATGCCACCACTGGTCAGTTTAGCGGTATTACCACAGTTACCAACGTTACCGCAAGTACAACAACAGCCACTGGCGCACTACAAGTAGCGGGCGGGGTTGGTATTGGTAAAAATATCAACGTCGGGCCAGGCGCAACCAATAGAAGTATTGCCAACGCCAATGCATACGGTAATATGTTTGTTGCCGCAGGCGACTCACAATACGTAAATTATATTTTAGGCATTAAGACAACTACCAATGCCGCTACAGGACTGACAACAGATCATAATACCGCTGGTGCAGCCAATCAAATTATTCTTCCTAACAGTTCAGCATACGGATTTAAAGCCTATGTAACTGCTAGAGATTCAGTTAATCAGTGGATGGGTGTTTGGGAAATTAGCGGAGGTATACGCAGGGGCGCAACCGCAGCATCAACTACACTAGTCGGCACACCAGTAGTGACTAGAATAGCATACGATACAACAGCAACAACTTGGGCAGCAACCGTTGCTGCAGATACTACTAATGGAGGTTTACAGGTTCGTGTTACAGGAACAGGTACAACAAATATTACTTGGGTAGCAAACGTTTTAACTATTGAGGTAGCATAATGGCAATTTTAATTGATCACATACAAAATATAATTCAAAGCGACGGTGTTCCTAATTTAATATTAGGATTGTCAGGTACCGTTGTGACAATTAACGGTGATCCAGTAAGCACTTCGACATTTAATACCGGTACATTAGTTTTACAAGCAGTATCGGCGGGCTATGCTACAACCGCATCGCTGGCTTCATACGCAACTACATCGAGCATTGCATCAACAGCTACCTCGGCTGCTCTTGCTTACTCACTAGTTGGTGGCATTGGAGTTGCAAGTTTAGCAGGTAGTTCAGGCACGAGTGTGTCAGGAAGCACCGGCGCTGTTACTGTTTGGTTTAATACAGCAACATTAGTTGCAAGCGCAGTTAGTGCGCAGTCAGCTACTACTGCAACATCAGCAGCCGTTGCCTACTCACTTGCAAACACTTCGACTACACAAGTTGGATTTGCTGTTAATGCGTTTACGGCAACCAATGCGGCGTTTGCTTATTCATTTAATACAGCAACATTAGTTGCTAGTGCGGTAACCGCACAAACATTAGCAAGTTCAAGTTCGTTTAGTGTTGGTTATTCAAACACTGCTACAAACATTGCAGGCGGAACTGCTGGCATGATCCACATGCAGAGCACTACTGGTACAACTTCATTTATTAATGCTGGAACTAGTGGACAGTTATTACAAAGTGCTGGGTCAACCGCATCATTTGTTTCAACAACAACTTTACAAGTTGGTAATGCGTTATTTGCTATTACTGCTACTAATGCGTTCTTTGCAAGTACATCAACTAATGCATTTTTTGCAAGTACCTCTACCAATGCTGCGGTTGCCTATGCATTAGCAAGCACAAGTACAACACAAGTAGGATTTGCAGTTAATGCATTTACGGCTACGTCAGCCGCAGTAGCATACTCATTAGCAAGTACAGGTACAACACAAGTTGGCTCGGCAGTTAACGCTGTATATTCATCAACTGCCACAAACATAGCAGGTGGACTTACTGGTTGGATTCATATTCAATCAACTACCGGTACAACCTCATTTATTAATATTGGCTCTGCTGGTAATTTATTACAAAGCAATGGTAGCACAGCAACCTTTGTGTCAACCACAACATTACAAGTTGGCAATGCATTATTAGCAATCAGTGCGGGATATGCTACCACATCGAGTTTAGCTGCTTATGCAACTACATCAAGTATTGCCACAAGTGCAGCATACGCAACTACAAGCTCATTGGCTAGTTATGCAACTACATCAAGTATTGCAACCAGTGCAGCTTATGCTACCACATCGAGTTTAGCTGCTTATGCAACTACATCAAGTATCGCTTCAACAGCAACAAGTGCGGCAGTGGCATACTCACTCGCTAGCACAAGTACAACACAAGTTGGATTTGCTGTTAATGCCTTTACAGCAACATCGGCTGCTATTGCATATGCAGTAGCAAGTACTTCAACATTACAAGTTGGTAGTGCCTTATTTGCAGTTACAGCAACAAGTGCGGCAGTGGCATACTCACTCGCTAGCACAAGTACAACACAAGTTGGATTTGCCGTTAATGCGTTTACTGCTACGTCAGCAGCCACAGCATATAGTTGGACAGGCGGTACTGTACCTAATGCTGTAACATTTAGTGGCGCAGTTACATTTAACGGAACCGCAACTTATGTATTATCTACTAATACTGTTTATACCGACAATATCCTTGAAATACATACAACAGCATCAGGTGTTACAGGGCTTTGGACATATGATGACGGTAAAGATATTGGATTCCGATTCCACTATTATGGAGCAGGAGCCGATCAAAACGCTGCGTTAATTCTTGCTAATGATACAAAATATTTAGAGTGGTATGGTACTGGGGCAGAAAGTAATACAGGCACATTTACCGGTGCAACATACGGCACAATCAAAACTGGAAACATTTTCTTAACCGGTGTCGCTACTGCTACAACTTTCTTTGGTAACTTAACTGGCACGGCATCAACTGCTACAGCAGCCGCAACAGCCTATGCACTAGCAAGTACAAGTACTACACAAGTTGGATTTGCAGTAAACGCATTTACTGCAACATCAGCAGCCGTTGCTTACTCCGTAGCAAGTACTGCAACACTTCAGGTAGGTTCAGCAGTTAATTCTGTATATGCCGTAACTGCTACAAACATAGCCGGTGGACAAACTGGTTGGATTCATATCCAATCAACTACTGGTACAACTTCATTCATTAACATTGGCTCTGCAGGTAACTTACTACAAAGCAATGGCAGTACTGCAACATTTGTATCAACTACAACATTACAAGTTGGCAATGCATTATCAGCAGTTAGTGCGGCTTACGCAACAACAAGTTCATTAGCGGCATATGCTACTACATCAAGTATTGCTTCAACCGCAACAAGTGCGGCAGTGGCCTACTCATTAGTTAACACATCAACAGCTCAAGTTGGATTTGCAGTCAATGCCTTTACAGCAACAAGTGCTGCTACTGCTTACTCATTAGCAAACACAAGTACAACACAAGTTGGGTTTGCTGTTAGTGCGTTTACAGCGACCTCTGCGGCCATTGCTTATTCAGTAGCAAGCACTGCCTCTTTACAAGTAGGATCAGCAGTTAATTCCGTATATGCATCAACTGCTACTAATATTGCAGGTGGACTTACTGGTTGGATTCATATCCAGTCAACCACAGGCACTACTTCATTTATTAATATTGGTAGTAATGGTAACATACTACAAAGTAATGGCAGTACCGCAACATTTGTATCTACCTCAACATTACAAGTTGGGTTTGCAACAAGTGCATTTACATCAACCAATGCCGCAACTGCTTACACTTTAGCTAACACATCGACTTTCCAGGTTGGCTTTGCAGGCAGTGCTTATAGTGCCACAACAGCAACCAATGCCGCGGTAGCATACTCAATAGTAAACACATCAACACTGCAAGTTGGATTTGCTGTTAATGCGTTTACTGCAACAAGTGCGGCTATTGCATATTCAGTAGCAAGTACGTCATCTTTACAGGTAGGGTCAGCAGTTAACGCTGTATATTCATCAACTGCCACAAACATAGCAGGTGGACTTACTGGTTGGATGCCGATTCAATCAACTACCGGTACAACCTCATTTATTAATATTGGCTCTGCTGGTAATTTATTACAAAGCAATGGAAGTACTGCAACGTTTGTTTCTACTTCAACTCTACAAGTTGGATTTGCAACAAGTGCATTTACAGCAACTAGTGCCGCAGTAGCTTACTCGTTAGCTAACACATCAACATTCCAGGTAGGCGTTGCTGTTACAGCAACCTATGCTAATATTTCTACTAACCTTGCTGGCGCAAGTGCTGGATACATTCCAATACAGTCAGGAACAAGCGCAACATCATTTATTAATCCAGGCACTGCTGGTGATATTTTAAGAATGCAAATAGGCAATACTGCTACATTTGTATCCACTTCGACCTTACAAGTCGGCAATGCATTATTTGCTGTTACAGCAACTAGTGCTGCCGTTGCTTATTCATTAGTTAATACTTCAACATCACAAGTTGGATTTGCAGTTAGTGCCTTTACAGCAACATCTGCGGCATTGGCCTATGCGGTAGCAAGTACATCAACATTACAAGTCGGCAGTGCTTTGTTTGCAGTCACAGCAACATCAGCCGCAGTAGCATATTCACTAGCTAGTACAAGCACAACACAAGTTGGATTTGCGGTTAATCAATCAGGTGGTTCAGTAAATGCTACCACTGGGGTATTCAGTGGCATCTTTACAATAACAAATACAACTGCGGCAAGTTCAACCTCAACTGGCGCATTACAAGTGGCGGGTGGTGTAGGTATCGGCGGCGATGTATATGTCGGCGGTACTGTAACTGCTACAAATATGTTTATTGGTCCTTGGGCAGTCAGTACAGGGTCGAGTGGAACATCATTCACTGGGGGTATTGTTCCTAACGTAACCACAGTTACAAATTACTTTACTGTATATTCGTCAACTTCTGTAACTACCAGAGGTGTTCAAGAAATATCAGGTAATGCTGATGGTTCATTCTTAGCACCAAACAACTCTGGTGTAATGTTACATATCACTGGACAAAGTGGACAGCCTGGTCGACTATATATTGACGGTCAAGGAACCAGCAATTATTCCGCAGTTATTGGTCGCAAGTCTAGAGGCACAACAGCATCACCTACACAGGTACTTGCAAACGATATAGTATTCCGTTTAGGCAGCACTCCATATACAGATGCAGCGTTCCCTGCAATTAGCACAACACGACTTGACTTTTTAGCAGACGAACTACAAACAGTTACCACTCAAGGTAGCCGTATTGAAGCGTGGGTTACACAGTTAGGTACAACAAGTTCAGCAATCTCTAAACAAATGACTATTGCCACAAATGGCACTGTTATTTGGAACACATTTACATCAGTATCAACTACAACAGGTGCACTACAAGTAGCTGGTGGTGTTGGTATTGGTGGAAACATTTATGCAGGCGGAAGCATTTATAGTAATGGTGCACAATTATTACCGACAAGTATTCAGGAATTTACAGCAACCGCAAGTCAAACAATATTCACAATTTCTGGTGGTTATACCGTGGGATCGGTGCAGGTATATGCCAACGGTGTTGCCCTAGGAAATTCGGATATTGTAGCATCAAACGGAACTACAGTAACACTAACCACAGCACGACAAGTTGGCGATATTATAAGGATTACCGCTGGATTAGCCAGCCCTGCAACAAATATCAACAGTCTTAAGGCGTTTAGCGTCGCGATGAGTGTGGCGTTAGGATAAAAACAGATAAGTACAAGCAAGATAAGGAATAATAATGGCCAAGCAGCAGATTAGACAATACGCATTTACTACAGGCACTGTAGGAACTACCAATATTGAGGTATTAGGCAAGGTTGACCTTGAACAGTTAACTCTGATCACCAATGCCACACGAAATGTAATATTATACAACTTTGCTGATGCAACCTACGCAGGAACTACTGTTACGTTTAATCGTGGCGATTCTACAAATTTTCCAAAAGCTACACAAAACGGTGACGGTACAACCACTATTAATCTTACAGTTAATACCACAGGTTATAGTTCAGCAGATCGCCTACAGATCTTTTATGAACGTGCAGAACAGATCGTGCGCCCTTGGCCAATGGGCACAGATGCATTTGAACGTACTCGTGCCGCCAATCCACAAAGCATGCTTGACGCTGACTTTGAATACGGACTACAGCCAACTAAATGGCAAACACTAGATATTGTTCGTGCCGCTCCTTCAATTTATGAAATCCCCGGTAGTGACATAGGTATTTCGTCATTGATTACTGATGCTAGTAACGGACAAGCCGCCAATATTGAAAGTTTAATCACAGTGGTAAGCACTACTCCACATAATTTGTCAACAAACTCTGCTATCACAGTCAACGGTCTAGATATTAGCATACAAGGATATAGTCGTGCAATGGGTCCGAGCATTGTTAACTCTGTTCCTAATCAAACAACATTTACCTATTATGCCAAAGCAGCAGTTGGGTCAACATCAAGCCAGTCGTTATTGACACCATATACTACAATTAGAAAAGGCGGATTTTATTCTAACTCCGCGATGACTCCTACATACGCAGTCGCAGGCAGCGGCAATACCACAACAGGCACAGTGACCTTAACTTTTTCAACTGCACACGGCCTATTTCCTGGACAAACAATTCTTTCATTGGTCAATTCGGACAATGGATCCAATAATCACACCTTGGTGCAAGGTCCTTTTACTATTTTTTCAGTTCCAACTCCAACAACTGCGATGTTTAATGCTCGTAACGTTGGCACAATCACTGGTACTCCAATAGGTAACATATATGTTCGTGGTGACGCATTCTTTGTGCATAGACCACTTGACGGCGGAGTAAGTTTAGGTACAGGTGGTCCAAGTTACGGAACTCATGCACAGCGTATGAGTAAAAAATACATTCGTTATCAATCAGGTAAAGCTGTTAACTACAATACTGCGGCTCTTTTTGCTCCTAACTATGATGTTAGATCGGTAACTGCTTCAAATACCATTGTAGGCAGCACAATTTATATTACCATGGATGAATTTGATCATGGTCTACAAGCAGGTGCAGGCATACAGTTAAATGGTATGACATCTGCTACTGGATTTGCTGGAACATATACGGTTGCGCAAATTGTCGACGAACGCACCATTGCTATAACCGCAACCAGCGTATTAAGTTCTGTTACTCCACCTATTTCAAATCCCTCATATATTAACCATACAACCTGGCACGGTGCATACATCCGTGCTGGTACATTTGACGATCAAAACGGGATTTTCTTCCAATACGACGGACAGTATATGGCAGTTGGATTACGATATTCAACATTACAGCTTGCTGGCACCATGGCGCTTACTCCAAGCAGTAATATTGTCTCTGGCACCAATTCTAGATACGATCAACAACTAGCTGCAGGTGATCGAATCGTAGTTAAAGGAATGAGTCATGTGGTTACTTCGGTCAATAGCGGAACACAGATTACAGTGACCCCACCGTATAGAGGCGCAAGCTCTATAACTGGGGCTAAATCAGCAAAAACATTTGAAAATATTATTCCGCAATATCAGTGGAACGTTGATCGTTGCGACGGAACAGGTAGTGTGTTTAATCCATCAGGATACAATTTACTGCCATGGAAGATGCAGATGGTCGGATTGCAGTGGACATGGTATGGCGCTGGATTTATTGAGTGGATGGTGCGTGGCCCCGACGGGACATACATGACTGTCCATAGATTAAAAAATTCTAATACTCGAACAGAAGCATATATGCGTTCAGGTAACCAACCTGTTCGTTATGAAGTGCAAAATGAAGGTGCAAGATCTACACTAGTTAATGACTTGAGTTCTGCTAACGTGGCCGGCATGACTGTTACAGACGTTACTTACTTTCCGCCAAATGGTGTGGTAATGATTGATAACGAATTAATTAGATATTCAAGCAAAAGTACCAGCACCGGTAGTGGTCAATTGTTAGGACTAACCCGTACAGCACCATTAAATTATTATACACTCGGAGCATTACAAACATTTACTGCTACCAACGTAGCAGTAGCACACTCGTCAACCGTTGGCGTAATAGTTGCCAGCTTAACAGCAAGTCCCACAGTAAGTCACTGGGGTTCAGCGTTTATCCAAGACGGTGGATTTGATCAAGACCGTGGTTACATTTTTAGTTACCAAGCTCCAAACATCACTGTATCAACTGTTAAGAAAACAGCGTTTGCGATCCGATTAGCACCGTCAGTGTCAAACGCTATTACAGGTGACCTAGGTGTTAGAGATTTGATTAATCGCTCACAGTTATTATTGCAGACTATTGAAAATACAGTTGGTGGCGCAGCACAGTCAACTGGTAGTCAGGCAGTGGTTATTGAGGGAGTGATCAATCCTGGTAACTATCCAAGCACAGTCACCAACATCACATGGTTCCCACTACAGGGTTCTATCGCAGGTGGTAGTTTACTAGGTACTGGACAACCAAGTTTTACACAGGTTTCCCCAAGTATATATATTAACTTTGATAATACCGCTACCTACGCTACTACCATAAACTCTAACGCTGCCGCAGGTGCAACCACATTAGCAGTAGCTAGCACAGCAACAATGGCCATCGGCGATGCGTTAGTTACTACAACAGCAAGCCTAGCTAACACGGGTATTGCCGGTAATACTTTTATTACATCGATCGGTAACGCTACTGTCGTTATCAGCCAGCCAATATTGAGTGCCATTCCTAATAGTACTCCTATAACATTGTATAGAAATCAATGGGCTCAACCAGGCGAAACAATTTTCTCGTTTATTTCAAGTCCGGCAAACAAAGATTCATTAGATTTAACAAGTTTAAAAGAGCTTGCTAATACACCGCTAGGCGGAAGAGGTACTTTTCCTAATGGTCCAGATACTCTGTTTATCAACGTTTATCTAACATCAGGACTACCATTGCAGACCAACTTGGTTTTACGTTGGGGTGAGGCACAGGCATAATGAGTCAAGCCAGTCAACTATCGTTTATAAGTAGTTCTACGGGACAGATAGTAATTGCCGCCACTACTGCATCAGAATCAACAACTACGGGTGCTCTACAAGTAGCAGGTGGCGTTGGTATAGGTGGTGGACTATATGTCGGTGGGACAGTTACTGCTACAAACTTTATATTAAACGGATATCAGGTTAGCACAGGGTCAGGCGGGACATCATTCACTGGTGGATCAGTAGCTAATCCTATTACTATTACAAGCACTGCGGCATCAACCTCAACCACCACTGGAGCACTACAAGTAGCTGGTGGGGTTGGCATCGGCGGTAATTTATTTGTAGGTGGTGTTATATCGGGCACCTTAAATATATGTGGAACAAATAACAAAATTACAACAGCCGTCGTACTGAATTCAACAACTAATGCACAGTCATTTGGAGCAACATCAATTGCTCCAGGTGGTTCATTATTCGTCCCAGTGGGATCAAGATATAAAGTAACAGTATTTTAATTTTAAGAGAGAACTAACATGGCAACAACAATTAACAATTCAACAGCTGGTATACTAACTACACCAGATGCAACAGGCGCACTAACTCTGCAAACTGGAGGAGTAGATGCTATAACAATTGATACTTCACAGAACGTGACTATCAGTCCCGCAGGTGCAAGTACTGTGGCAATATCACCAGCTGGCGCATTGACCATCAACCCAACTGCGGCTAGTACAATTAACAATGCTTCCATTGGCGTTACTACAGCAGCCGCAGGTAGATTTACAACATTAACAGCTACAACTAGTGCCACATTGAGTCCAAGTGGCACAGTTATCATCAATCCAACTACTGCTAGTACAATAGACAATGCTTCCATTGGCGTTACTACTCCGTTGGCTGGCTCATTTACATCACTAACAGCTACTTCGGTTGGTACAGCGGGTGTTCTAGCAAAAACAGGTGGGCAAACAGCCAATATTACAGTTACCAACACTGTCACATACACAACTGGTGGTAACACATTAGCCAGTCAAACTGCTACTACAGGTGCTACTTGGAGAGTCCGTGCATTTGGTCAATATGCTGCGGTTACCTCGGCAACCGCTAGAAATGCCCAAGTGAGGCCTTATTGGGGGACTGTTGCATTACCGGCAATTACTCCAGCTGTTCTTACCAGTGCCGCCAATACTACCCAATGGCAATGTGAATTTACTTTGACAGCATCTAGTACTACTGCTATGTGGACTGCTGGAAGTTTATTAAGTCGGGTTACATCAGCAACTGCTTTTGCGGTGGATAACGCTACCCCTGCTTCTACTACAGTAACAGCAGGAGCACAAACTTTAGATTTAAGATTTTCAATGTCAAACGCAACCCCCGCAGATTCTTGGATTGTTCAATCAGTGATTTTTGAACGACTAGTATAATAAAGAGAACGATAAATGAGCTTTCCAATATCGCCAACAAACGGGCAACAGCGTATAACCTTTAGTTAACCTATAACATCTAGGATTGTTTGGATTTTTGCTTTTGTTGTGCGACTGCTTAAGGTAGTTTTTACACCCTGGTGTAGGGGTTTAGGCCAATTGTCAATGCTGACCCAACAATATCCAGCGTGTTCTTCATTGAGTTTAGGAATAAACTCTTCATCAACAATCAACACATAGGTATTATAATAGAACAATTCATCTCTCGATGAATACCATTCAATTGGCACTGTTTTATTGATCTTCGGTAGAAACCCAACTTCTTCTTGAATCTCACGCTGTAGTGCATCGTATGGGGTTGTATCTTCGGGTTCTTTTTTACCACCAGCAAGTCCCCAAGTGCCCGCAGTGCGGCCTTGAGTTCGAAGTAAAAATAAGAATCTTTGTGTGTCGCGGGCCAGGAATATTCCCCCCGCACAGGTTACATCGGTCATAGGACTAATCGCCAATCGCCTGCTGTATAAATGCCTTCAACGCTCTTCATCCAACTTTCTCCATCCCACATATACTGAACCCCAGTACGTGCATTAGTTATGTAAGTTAGATCCTGGACACTAGCAGAATCGAATATAACATTCCATTTTGCTCCATCCCATTGGATAATATCATTAGCCCGGCCAACAAAGTCCGATGCATCTTCATTTTTCCAAGCTTCTGGCCCATCTGCCGCAGTGCTGGCCACATCTTCCAATATTAAATATCGAGCATCAGTTGCTGGCCATCCTAATGCGCCATTAGGCAAATAAGGGCGAGGATTAAATGTTTCTGGATTAACAATAGCATCTACGGTACCACGCGGTAACTGTCCAACAGCATCAGAAATCAACGTATTCATAGCAACAGTATCTTCATCAAATGTGATTGCCATGATACTGTCATCTGTAGGATTTAAGCTGATATATCCGACTATTTCGTTTCCATCGGGCTTTGTCAATCTAATCTGACTCAGTCCTGCGGTAAACTGTCCCGGATACGCATCTAAAATACTCATCCAATTCATGCTACGTGAACCGTCTGATCCCTCGGGTATTAACTTAGCGGTGCTATCTAAAATCAGTAGACCTAGATTTCCTAATGTAGTTACTCCTACGCTTACTGCATTTCTGCCAGAGAAATAATCAACTTCGGTGCCATTGCTGTATGCACCCGATGCTTTAGTTCCTGGAGCATCTTCAAATACTGATGTAATAATCTTAGTAATAATACCTAATTTTTTAACCTTGGCCGGAGTAGTGATCCAAACAGGACTTTTAAAAGTTAACGAAGCAATATCAATATCCTGTTCTAAGCCTTGCGGAATCTGACGGCTACTTAAACTAAATGAAGTAAGTTCAAGCAAACTCAAACTAGTCCAGTCTAGATAGTTGTTACTGCTTTGTATTTCTATACTAGGGTTAAACAATACTAATAATTGTTCAACAATTTGTAATTTTTGATCTGTGTTGGTGCACCAAATATCTGCAACAAATTGCAAATCATATGGCGTTGGCATTAAGCGTTCTACTGTATAGTTTGCACCTTGGGTATTAAGATATTCATTTCCTTGTTCGTCAAATGCACGTTCACGAATATTAACTTTACTAACAAATGTCGGATCTTGCAAGCGGTCACGAGCAAATTCCATGTTCTTAATGTAGCAGGCAATAAAGGGTGCGCTTTGAACTATGTTTTCACTGTTCTTGTTTAGCACTTGTGCTACCTGACGATTCATATCACCATAGCGAACAGGAATCTGTACAAGTTTACCCTTGGCATCCTTGTAGGCAAAGTTACTCATTACACGCATGAACTGCGTTAGATATCTTTTTATTTGAGAATCGTAGAAGTACTCCATTAATTATCTGCCCTAGGTTTTAATATTTTGCTTAGTGCTTGTCGCTCCGGCACTATTTGTCCAGCAATAGTAGCAGTGGTATTATTGTTAATAAAGCCAGTGCGTTGTGTTTGTCTTGTGACAGAATTATCAGCAGCGACTCCGTCTTTTGGTTTGTTGGTTAATGTCATACGCACATCTTGTTCATACATTATCCAGGTATGTCCGCTGTATCTAAACAATCTATTTGGGAAGTAATCTGTGCGTAGATGAAACTGTCCTTCAATAGCAGCGGTTGGGAATGTAATTCCAAAACTATAAGGAGCACCATTTGGTGGTTTACCATCACCTGTTAAGTATCCAACGTAGAAATCTTTTTCAGGACTCTTAAGAATGTAACTAGCATCTAGGCTATGAGTTTCACTACTAGCATCTACATCCACATTGGTAGTATCTTCAATGGCCACAGTGCCGTCTGGATTCTGCGGAACTACATATAGTTGTTTAGTATCATATCCGCTTAGTGGAGCATCGGCTTCTGCTTGTGCTATGATAGCATCGTTGACTGCAATGTTTTGATTGTAGGTACTGATAAGATCTCGTAGACTGCTTCCATCAGTAGCACCACTTGCCGCATCCAGAATCTCTGAGTATTCCTGACTGTCTACTAGTGGTACACACTTAACACGTAACAGGTGTGGATACCAAGTTTGACTAAATCCGACACTGGCACGAGTAACATCTTGCACTACATAAAATCTTTTTAGAGCAACGCTGGCATCATCCAGGGCATATTCATCTTTTAAGTGAGGTAATTCTAATACGTCACCTGCCATAATTTTACGGCCTAGGGTATCTACACAGTTGCGCAAGTGTAGATGCATAAAAAGCGTATCGTTGTTTAGGAATATACCAAACTGACTTAGATTAAAATCTAAATCTTGCATTTGATAAATGCCACGCATTACATACACGTCTGGTGCATAATGGCGATCACGATTTTCCATTAGAATAATATCTTGTATTCCCAGTTCAGGAATAGGATTTGCCTGGGTAGGAACACCCGGAGTAGCCTCACCGTCTGCAGGGTTTACAGGACCCATATATTTGTGAACATAAATGTCCACACCTCCGACCTGAAATTCTTCATTAATCACGCGATCAATAAAACGAAAATCCGCACCCTTTTCGGGACGGTATAAACTTAATCTTGGAATTTTAATTCTCCTTTGATAGCAATTAATTTACAGCGACCACCGTGCCATCTAAGGTAATTTGATTGTCCCTTTCCAGTTTTATTGCAGTGAGGGCATATAAACAAAGGCATGTTTGCCTTTCTAATCTCGCTAAATTTAATTCGCTCTTCAACAGTCCATCTTTCAATTGCAGACTGCTGCATTTTTTTCTTAGATTCTTCTGTATGAGGTTTTCTAGGGTATGGAGTTTTTTTATGTCCTTTTGATTTGGCTTTTTTCTCTGCACTCCATTGCTTACCAAAATTATAATTTTGACTTCCAGTTCTTGTATTTTTTGTAGTAAGTGACCGCATAAGTTTTATCTGATTGTACATTCGTGATGTTATTTTATATCGATTTTGTCCGATACCCTGTACTTGGGTAATATATAGTGATTTCCACATTTTACTTTTTGCATCGCCTACTACCATTTTAGTAAGTAGCCAGTGACAAATAAAATGCTCTCGTGCAGTTAATTTAACTAGATTAGGTTGCTTATTACTACCACCTAAACTTTTAGGAATAATATGATGTTTTTCAGTATAGCCAGAAATATCTCGATTTTGAGCATTAAAAATAATATTAAAATACCACTTGGTATATTTGTTCTGTAGGAAGTCAAAGGTCTCTAGCATAGTCTACTATTTATGGCTAAATATCTGTATGAGTACATTAGAACAGACCCGCCAACCCGTAGTTGAGTATATCAAAGCCATGCTCGGATCCGGGATGATTGATGTGGAATTGGACCCTATACACTATAACACCTCTATTGATCGTGCTTTTGCAAAATACCGCCAAAAAAGCGCAAATAGTGTAGAAGAAAGTTATGCATTTTTAACCCTGGAGCAGGATGTTAATGAATACGCACTTAGCCAAGAAGTTATCGAAGTTCGTCAATGTTTCCGCCGCAGTATTGGTAGTAGAACAGGCGGTGGCGATACTGGTAGTTTATTTGAGCCATTTAACTTAGCCTACTCTAACACCTATTTGTTAAGCACCAGCAACATGGGTGGACTAGCAACATACTACGCATTTGCTTCATACCAGAAAATGGTTGGTAAAATGTTTGGTAGTGAAATTAATTTTACGTGGAATCCTGCTACTAAAAAATTAACAATAATGCAACGACCACGTGGCGAAGAAACATTATTGATTTGGCTATATAATCATAAACCCGACTTTGTGCTTCTAGCAGATCCATACGCTGGTATTTGGCTTAAAGACTATGCCCTAGCACAGTCCAAGATTATCTTAGGCGAAGCTCGTGAAAAGTTCCAAACTATTGCTAGCCCACAAGGTGGCACACAGCTAAACGGAGCCGCCCTTAAATCAGAAGGCCAAGCCGCTATCGAGCGTCTAGAACTAGAACTAGCAAACTACGGCACTGGTGAAAAACCAATGTGGTTTGTAGTTGGCTAACCAAATCTGTTGACACTGTAATCAAACGGTAATAAACTATAGTATCATCCAGGAGATACTATGATCATCGGCATTTGCGGCTTCATCGGCAGTGGTAAAGATACTATTGCAGACTACCTAGTCAATTTCAACGGTTTTAGAAGAGAAAGTTTTGCTAACTCATTAAAAGATGCAGTAGCTTACGTATTTGGTTGGGACCGCACAATGCTAGAAGGACGAACTAAGGCTGCTCGTGAATGGCGTGAACAAGTTGATCCATGGTGGGCAGAACGATTAAACATGCCACACCTAACTCCACGTTGGGTCCTACAGTATTGGGGAACTGAAGTGTGCCGCAAGAGCTTTCATGACGATATTTGGATTGCTAGTTTAGAAAATAAACTTCGCACATCAAAAGACGATATTGTTATCAGTGACTGCCGTTTTCCTAACGAAATTAAATCAATCAAAGCCGCAGGCGGCATCGTAATCCGTGTTGTTCGTGGCCCAGAACCTGAATGGTATAGTATTGCAAAGAATGCCAACAAAGGCGCACCTATTGCTCAAGAATTACTTAAAGAATTTGGTGTACATGCTAGTGAAACTGCGTGGGTTGGAACCGACTTTGATGCGGTTTTAGATAACAACGGTACTATTGATGAGCTGTTTCAGCAGATCAAAACCATCGCAACTCCCGAACTTACTCCTGCTGTTTAATAAATATCATTATATAAACAGGAGTTGTTATGAAACAGATTACCCTAAATTGGGTTTTAGCCCACGAACCATACCATGTCTTTATCAAGGCAGCTAAAAGTTTTGCCGCAGAAGTTGCCGCCGAAACCAACGGCGAATACAAAATTAATGTTATTAGCCTAGACGAGTGGAACGATCTTGCTAAACACAATCTAACAACTCACACAACTGACCGTAATAAAATCCTCGACTTGGTTGACAACGGCACTATTGACCTAGCAACAGTATACGCTAGCGCACTGGGCGGCATCGATAGTGATATGTATTCTTTAGCAATGCCATTCTTGTTTAACGATCACGACGAAGCATCTAATGTTATTGATGGTAAAATTGGTCAGCACATGTTGGCTAAAATTGCTGACAAGAGCAACATCCGTGGCCTAGTGTTTACATACTCTGGCGGTTTTAAAATTATTCCAAGTAAAAATGTAATTGAAACTCTAGAAGATTTTTATCGTTTAAATTTAAGTTGCAGTAATAATCCTGTTTCAATCGGTACATTAAATGCAGTTGGAGCAAATCCAGTTCCAACATTCATTGAAGATATTACTAAAAAATTAGTTAGCGGAGAAATTGTTGGCGGAGAAACAACATATACTCGTTACTTGATCCTCGAACAAGACAAGCACACAAACTACATTAACGACACAGAACACAGTTTATTCCTAACAAGTTTAATTATTAACAAACAACTATGGTTGTCATTAGGCGAAAAGGTACAACAAGTATTTGCCGCAGCCGCTATGAGAGCCGCAAAGATTGAGCGTGAAGAAAGTTTGGCAGACAATGTTGTTGTTGAAGAACAAGCAAGACGTCAAGGTATTTCTACTATTAGAATGACCGCTAAAGAAAAAGCTAAAATGGTTGCAGCCACTAAAGGTCTGTATTCTAGTTTAGATTCTTATTTTAGTCCAGGCTTATTAAATCAAATTGTTGATGGAAAAAAAGGTTAATCTTTCAGTACCGTTAAGCGAATTTGATAGTCTATGGGAATGGACCAAGTCTAGAAGCACATACCATTTTGACAAGTGGCGCACAGATGCTCCGGGGTCTACCTATAAGACCCTAGGGCGTTTTGAAAACACTTGGTCGCACTTAATACAAGAAATTAAAGAAAAATCTTTTCCTACCAACTGGGGTAATATTACCACATCCGGTGGTGGGGTACAAAAACCTGTTAGTTATGATAAGCGTGGTCGTGACATTGCCCAAGGCGGTGGCGACATTGATAAAATACAACTGACTAATCTTGCAGAAAATCCTTGGCAGTATCCTGAATTTAAAAAAATAATTGACTATTTTCATTTAGAACCAATAGAAGCAAGGTTTCACGTTCAACTAACAGGACAGATGTTTACTGTTCACGTTGATCCAAATCATCATAGATTTATGCCACCCGGCTCAAATCCATTGGGTCCGTATGACTATGATCCAATGGACCAAGTGCGTATTACTATTATGTTAGAAGATTGGGAGCCTGGACAGTTTATGATTTACGGTAACACAGTATATCAACAATGGCGAGCAGGTGATTTCCATATGCACGATTGGCCTAACATTCCCCATGCAACAGCCAATGCTAGTCAGCACAGTCGTATTACCCTTCAAATAACCGGTATGCGTACCGCAGAAACAAACAAAGTTATTGGCGGTCCAAATAACTTTGCACCGCACAATCCTTAAAATAAGTAGTGTTACTATGAAAAAACTATTATCTATACTTCTCATGACATGTTCACTTTCAGCATTTGCTGGGCAAGTGGTTCCTATTGTTTGGCCATTCTCTCCAGGTGCCAATCAAGTAAATTTTATTAGAGCGATTGCTGATGAAGCAAATAAACAACAAACGAAATATACCTTTGTGTTTGATAATAAAACCGGCGCAGGTGGTGCGGTAGCAGCACAGCATGTGCTAGCTCAACAAAATCTAACTATTTTAAGCAGCTCTGGAAGTTTTTATATCCGCCCACAGTTTTACCCTAAAGAAAGTCATAAGTTAGAAGATTTTAAACCTGTGCTTATTGAATGTATTGGACAACCATATGCGGTTACTAGTGTAAAATTCAAAACACTTGACGAACTGCGTGGACAAGAACGAGTTACTATCGGAGCAAATCTGGGTAGTCTAACCGAAGCTATTGCTAGAGAACTGCAACTAGTATTGCCTGGCGTTAAAGTAGATGTTGTACCATTTTCTACAGGAACGCAACAACCTAAAATGCAAATGCTTGCTGGGGTAATTGATCTTAATGTGGATCTACCAGATGGTGCAAGACAGTGGATTGAAGAAGGCAAGATGTTTGTGATTGGATCTAGCGGAACTATTGATTATCCTAACTGGCGCACATTTAGTAGTCAGGGTGTTAAAGGATTTGGGGGATTAGTCAGCAACTACGGCATGTATGTTAAAGGGACGACTGATCCTAAAACAGTAGAAGAATTGCATACAATATTGCGCAAAGCCGCTAAAGCCAGCCCAATGTTACAAGAATACTATGCTAGAGATTACTGCACTGGTGTAGATTATGATCTTAAGAAAACCAACGAAGTATATGCCAAGTGGTTGAAGTATTGGCCTGAAAAACTCAAGCCTTTAGAAAACTAAAAATCAGGGGTTAAGTCGCCCTGTTTCCATGCTAGTTTAAGGATGTGTAAAATCCGCTGACAATTAGCACATACTGTTTTTAAATTAGTCATACTACAATTCGTTGGATTTCCGTCAATATAATAGACATTGAATTGTTCCTTATATTGACTGGTGTGCCCGCAACGATCACATTTAAGCTTCATCTTGTATCCGGCTTTTTGCCAACGAGGCTTTCCGTCATTCCTGTTACGAGCACAATGATCACACTGACTACGATAAAAAGTTTTATCATCTCGTCGATAGTTAATAGCTACCGGCCTACTTCCACAAGTTTTGCATAAACTTCTCATACCAAGCCCTTTTAGTGCCCTTTCATATGGTATTTAACCCACTAAAATATTCGGTAATCACTAAATAGTTATTGATAAAACCATATTGGGAGATGTATTAAATGGCAACCACACTTCAATCACCAGGCGTTTCAGTTTCAATTATTAATGAGAGCTTCTATACACCAGCTGCTCCAGGAACTGTACCACTAATTTTTGTTACTTCAGCGGACAATAAAACTAATCCTTCAGGGGTTACTGCTGTAGGTACAGACCCAGCTAACGCAGGTAAAGTATACCTCGTTACAAGTCAAAGAGATCTTACAGATACTTTTGGCACTCCACTATTCTACACAGATGCTAGTGGCAATCCAATTCACGGTGGGGAGCTAAACGAATACGGTTTACAAGCCGCCTACTCACTACTAGGTGTTAGTTCAGCTGCTTACTTGGTAAGAGCTCCTATCGATCTAGCTAGCCTAACAGCCGCTTCAAGTGCTCCAGCAGGAACTCCATCTAATGGATCATACTGGTTAGACACTGCAGATACTACATACGGTATTTTTGAGTGGAGCCAATCATTAGGCACATTTACAAACAAAACACCATTGGTTATTACTGATGCAACTGCATCATTAAACACAACTGACGGATTAACACCAAAAGCAAGCGTTGGCCTAGTTGGTCAATATTGTGTAGTTTCTACTACAGACAATGAAAACGCAGTTTGGTATAAAAACAGCGATGCTAACTGGGTAGCAGTTGGTACAACAGTTGAAGCAAACTTTACAAATAACAGTTTTAATAACACATTTGTAAGCACAACATGGGGAACAAGTTTCCCAACTGTTACTGGCTCAACAGCACCAGCATCAATTACCGCTGGCGGAACTATTACTGTTAACGGTCACGATGTAGTTGTTACTACTGGGGTTGTTGGCGATATTGCAGAGTCAATTAACTCAGCATTGCATGTATACGGTATCGGTGCAAAAGTTGTTAAGGGTGCATTGGCTATCTATGCTGACTCACATTCTTCTAGTAGCACTAGCGTTACTATTACAAGTTCTGCTACAACACTAATGACACAAGTTGGTCTTACAAACGGAACATATTCTGCTCCAACAGTATTTGTTGGTCCGCATACACAATATCCTAACTTTGGTGCAGAGCCAACAGGTAGCGTCTACATGAAGACTACAAGTCCTAATAGTGGTGCTAACTGGGTAGTTAAACAGTGGTCTGATAGCTCTAATGCATTCAATACTGTTAAAGCTCCAGTGTATTCAGATGCATCAGCGGCAACATATAGCCTAGACAAAACAGGCGGCGGCGCAAATATTCCAGTAGGCACATTGTTTATTGAAAGTAACTTTAATCATGGTAATGAAACTTCAGGTCCTGTATTAGCTAACTTTAAATTACATCGTCGTGTTGCAGTATCTCCTACAACTATTACGAGTATTGCTCATGCTGATACTGTGGCGATTGCTTCTACTTTAACTATGACAATTTCTACTACTGCTCCAGGCAGCACAGGGTATGGAGCCGGCGTAACTATTTCAGTAGTTGGCGATCTAAGTAACCTAGTGCAAGAAATTAATAATTCAGGCATTGACAATTTAAGTGCTTCAACTAATGCAGATGGTTCTATCAGTATTGTTCACGCAACTGGTGGAGATATCAAGTTTGTCGATGCTGACAATTTGTTATCTACAGCAGGATTTACTGCAGGAACTACATCTAACTTCTACGAGTTAGGTATGTTTGAACCAGACGGTGCAAACTTTAGAGCAAGTAACTGGGCTCCATTGACATTCACAGCATCAGCTGTTGCTCCAAGCACAACTCCTGCAAATGGCCAACTATGGTATAGTTCAATTGTTGACCAAGTTGACATTATGGTTCATGACGGAAATAACTGGGTTGGTTATGCTAACGCATTCCCTGGCTCAGATCCAACAGGTCCTATCGTTGCAGCTTCTAAGCCAACAACACAAAGCGATGGCGTAACACCACTAGTAACTGGCGACATTTGGGTTAGCACTGCTAACATCGAACGTTACGGTCAAGATATCTATGTTTACAATGGCAATTTGCTATTGTGGGAACTACAAGATACTACAGATCAAACAAGTCCTACAGGCTGGTTGTTCCACGATGCACGTTGGGCAACAAGCGGTCAAGCAACAGATGCAGCTACAATCGTAGAACTTCGTTCAAGCGATTACGTTGATCCTGATGCTCCTGATCCAGCAGAATATCCACGTGGTATGCGTCTATGGAACCTACGTCGTTCAGGTTTCAACGTTAAGAAATATGTAACAGACTATATCAACATCAATGCTAACAACGGTATTAACATCCGTGTTACCGGCGATCAAATGGCTGACTACAATCCAGATCGTTGGGTTTCAGTAAGTCCTAATAACGCAAACGGTTCAGGCACATTTGGTCGTCATGCACAGCGTAGCTTTACTGTTGCAGGTCTAAAATCAACAATTGATGCTAACCAAGCAATCCGCGATACAGATACATTGACATTTAACTTGATTGCAACTCCTGGTTATCCAGAAGCAATCCAGAACATGATCAGCTTAAACGTTGACCGTGGTTTAACAGCATTTGTAATCGGTGACACAAGCATGCGTCTACAGCCAACAGGCACAGCATTGCAAGCATACGGCCTAAACAGCAACGGTGCATTTGACAATGGTGATGACGGTCTTGTTTCATACAATGAATACATGGCTGCATTCTATCCAAGCGGTTACACAAACGATTTGGCAGGCAACTATATTGTTGTTCCACCAAGCCACATGATGTTACGCACTATTGCTGTAAGTGACCAGAAGAGTTATCCATGGTTTGCTCCAGCAGGTATCCGTCGTGGTGTTGTTGACAATGCTACATCAGTTGGTTATATTGCTGACGGTGAGTTTAAATCAACTGCATTGCCAGTAGGTCTACGTGATGTAATGGCTAGTGTTAAGATTAATCCTATTGCAACTATTACAGGTGCTGGTATTATTAACTTTGGTCAATATACTCGTGCTAACGCAGCTTCAGCATTAGATCGTATTAACGTAGCTCGTTTAGTATGTCACTTACGTCGTCAATTAGATATCCTTGCTCGTCCATTCTTGTTTGAACCAAATGACAAGATTACACGCAACGAAATCAAAAATGCCGTTCAAAAGTTGTTGCTTGAACTAGTCGGTCAACGTGCTTTGTATGACTTCATTGTAGTTTGTGATGAATCAAATAATACACCAGCCCGTGTTGATCGTTCAGAACTATGGGTAGACGTTGCTATTGAGCCAGTTAAGGCCGTAGAATTCATCTACATCCCAGTGCGTTTAGTAAACACTGGCGCTATTAAAGCTGGAACATATACCCTAGCATAATTGGGTAAATATAGAGAACAAGGAGCAGTAACATGACAGTCGCAAGTTTAAGTAAATTAACAGTACCATTACCAGCAGGCCAGAGTTCTAGTAACCAAGGCTTGTTAATGCCAAAACTACAGTATCGCTTTAGAGTGACGTTGCAGAACTTTGGTGTAACAAGTCCTACTACTGAAATCACCAAACAGGTTATGACTGTAACACGCCCAGAAGTAAGTTTTGATAACATTACACTAGATGTTTACAACAGCCGTATCAAGTACGCTGGTAAGCATACTTGGTCAGATGTTACCCTAGTTGTTCGTGATGACGTATCAGGTGCAGTAAGCAAGTTGGTTGGCGAACAAGTTCAGAAACAATTCGACTTCTTCGAGCAAGCATCAGCTGCTTCTGGTATCGACTACAAGTTCACTACAGTTGTTGAAATTCTAGACGGCGGCAACGGCGCCTACGAACCAACTGTATTAGAAAGCTTCGAACTAGAAGGTTGCTACTTACAGAAAGTAAAATATAAAGATGGCGATTATAAAACAAGTGATCCAATGGACATTTCCTTAACAATCACCTACGATAATGCGATCCAAACTAATGCCGCTGGTAACCCAATCGGAATTGGTACAAACGTTGGCCGCACAGTTCGCACATTAGCTACTGGCTAATATTACCCCCACCATTCAAGGACATAGTCCGACGATTGATGTAAGACCCAGTTTATCCTGGGTCTTTTTTTATGAATAAATAATGTTATGCCATCATTAGGATCCTACCTTCAACCCATCATAGGCGACATTGGAAATATGAAGGACTACGCACACGCTAGTCGTTTATATGCTGACAATGTATTTGCCCTAGCCCCTAAAGCAGGGTGGATGTACTATGTTGTATTTGACATCGATCCTAGCTGTATTACAGATCAGTCATGGGCAAATAAACAAAAAGTGACCGAAGTAGGTATGCTGGTTAAGTCCGCAGATCTTCCAAAGTTCACTGTTCAAACAGAAGTAGTAAATCAATATAATAGAAAAACAGTTATACAAAAAGGTATGACTTATAATCCTATTAACATTACTATGCATGACGATCAGTCAAACGTAGTTCATAACATGTGGCTAAACTATTATAGATACTACTTTGCTGACTCAACTTGGGGAGCCACTGGTCCTCTTGGAACTGATGCCTTCAGCACTCCTGGCGCATATCAAAATAACAAATACATGCCACCTAATGCACTATTCGATCCGGTCAATTACGGTTTAAATTCACCATTAGTTGTTGCTCCATTTTTTAGAAGTATCACGGTCTATCAACTTAATAGACGAGTGTTTACAAGTTTTAAATTAGTTAATCCATTAGTAGCATCATGGGATCATGATAAAGTAGATCAAACCCAAGGTGCCCGACTTGCAGAAAGTAGAATGGCATTAAATTACGAAGCAGTCTTTTATGGCACTGGCCAAATTAGAAAAGACACACCGACTGGATTTGCTGTATTCCATTACGATACAAGTCCAAGTCCGTTGAGCATTGCTGGTGGCGGTAATAATAGCATATTTGGCCCAGGCGGAGTTATTCCCGGTGCTCTTGATATATTTGGAAATATAGAAAATCTAGATGTTTCAAAAAATCCATTAAGTGCTCTTGGTGTTGCTCTTGAAGGAGTCAATCTAGTTCGCAATGTTAAGAGTATAACAGCGTCAAGTTTACGAGCAGAAGGATATTCAATATTAAATACCGCACTGCAAAAAGCAGGGCAAGGCGGCCTGAATGGTTTAGGAGTTAATCTAAATCTAAATCAAGGAACGAACTATGCCACTGCTGGACAATTTTTAGGAACTCCAGTGGCAGTAATTCAAGCTACAGGAGTAGGAAAAGACGGTGGCGGAACAACTTCTCAAACAGGCACTTCGTCTAATGGAAAAGCGCCATCTACAGCAAATGCAGCGGCACTTGGCGTTGCAGCAGCGTCCATGTTTGCTAGCCAGAAAAATATTATCGATGCAACTAAACCAAGCGGTTCTTCCTCTGATACAACTCCAAGTGGGGACACTAGTTCACCCGGACAATACTTTCCACCGCCTCAGCCATTATCCGATACTGAGCCATTTAGCACAGGCGTTGATGAAAATAGTTCTCCTGATGAAATACAATCAAGTTTGAATTCTTTAAACTCTGCATGGGCAAGTGATAATTCTTATGTAAATTCACAAGCACCTGATCCTTCAGCAATATCAAGCAGATTAGCATCTGCTTCATCCGATCAAGAAAGAAGTGCTATACAAGCAGAAGCAGACACTTCATACAACTCAATACAATCTATTCAATCAACAGTTGACGGCAAATATCAATCAGAATATAGTCGTCTATCATCATTATTGAATACTGCACAAACTAAGACATCCGGTAGTGAAAGCACACAATCTACACCAGATGAGTCACCAACAACACCAAGCCCAGAGAGCGATGTTATTCCACCAGAGAATGAAGACATTTAATTACTATGACCTTTTACAATAACTTACCACAGCCGACTAAATCTTCTGATAGTAGTATCAAGACTTTAAAAGTTTTTGATGCATACACCACTGCCCCATTAAACATTGACGGCGCAACATTTGATGCAATGACTGGGTTTTTTGGCAGTAGAGGGTTTGGTGATGATGCCGCTAAGAGCATGGCATACATTATTATTAAACAAGCTATCCTAGATAAGTTTAATCCATTTGAATTAATCGAAACATTAAAAGGATTAACCGACATTGAGATCAGCAGCCTTATCACAGAAATTTTAAATTACAATAGATTTAAAACCAGCAGCCTAGGTACAGCAAGTCCATTCACTCCTGCGGCTGAGGTTGCCAGGAACATAATTGCATGAAATTTGCCCAAGGTGCATTCAAATTAAAGAATCCTGAAAAGTATGTTGGTAACGGTACTCCACGATATCGCAGTTCGTGGGAGTTTGCCGTAATGAAAATGTGTGATGAAAATCCCGGCATACAACAGTGGGCTAGCGAAAGTATAAAAATTCCATATCGTGATCCGTTAACTGGCAAGCATACTGTTTATGTTCCAGATTTCCTTGTTATGTATACTGATAAGAATCAAACAAAGCATGCAGAATTATGGGAAATAAAACCACGTAGTCAAGCAGTATTAGAAGCAGTTGGAAAGAACAAACACAACCAAGCACACTATGTTAAAAACATGGCAAAATGGGAAGTTGCAAGAGCGTGGAGTAAGCGACACGGAATGACTTTTAGGGTTTTAACTGAACAAGATATTTTCCATATGGGCAGCAAGAAGCGTTAAATAATATTATGACAAAAAAGTTAGAAGAACTACTAAATTTACCAGAACAACAGGAACCAGAATTAATTGCTCCTGCCAAGAAAGAAACGCCACCTGCTGTAGTTGATTTACAAGAGCAGTTAGAGCAGTTTGATAAAATTAGTTCAGCCTTGCCTAAAGTTAAAGGGTTAGGCGATATGAGCGACACAGAGCTCGACGGATTAGCAACTAAAGCAGAACAAGCATTTGATGACCTGATGGACCTCGGCATGAACGTTGAAGCCAAATACGGTAGCCGTATGTTTGAAGTAGCGGGTAATATGCTTAAAACCGCCCTGGATGCTAAATCAGCTAAAATCGACAAGAAATTAAAGATGGTAGATTTACAGCTTAAAAAGCTGGCTATAGATAAAAAATCTGCAGGTGAAAATGACGATGCAGTAGAGGGCAAAGGATACATCATTACTGACCGTAATAGTCTCCTGGAAAAACTCAAAAATGTTAATAAATAACGTATCAGGAAACCAATTATGAAAAGTTTTAAAGACTACCTAACAGAAAGCAAAAGAACCTATGATTTTAAGGTTAAAATTGCTGGCAATGTAACAGCCGAGCAAGAAGACTCACTAAAGTCATTATTGGCAAAATATCAGATTGTTGGTTTTAAAAAATCAGCATCTACTCCAGTTCAAGCATTGCCACTAGATTTTCCTCGTCTAACTAACGAAGAAGTTAATATCTGGGAAGTTAGTTTAGACTATCCAGTTGCTAGTCATGAATTAGCAAACTATCTAGGTAGTGGTTTAAAAATTAATGAACAGTATATCATTGTTCGTAGACCAGGCGAGCCATCAGAAGAATACCAAATGCCAGCAGCAACATACGAAGGCGCACTACTTGGAGATTCAACATATAAAGAATCACCAAATGTAGACAGCAACGATTTTTATGGCGACAAATACAATCTAAGTCTTGTAAAGACATTGAACGCTGATCTTAAAGCACAACAAAAGGCACGAGGTGAAGTTAGACCTTCAGGCGAAGCAACACAAACAACAAGTGATTTACCACAAAACAATACTAGCCCAGTGGCTAAGTCAACCAAATAAGGAATACATAAAATGCAAATGATCGACGTACTTAAACGTTTAGCCGAGCTAGACTCAACAAATCCAAACGTAGCAAAGCCAGCAATGACTCAAGAACAGAGTCTAGCCACAGTAACTAATATTGAAGGTGAGACAATCACTGAAAGTATTAATGAATGCGGCGGCCCAATGGGCATGATGGGCGGCATGCCTGCACCACGCACTCCTGCTAGCTTTAGCATTAATGCTTCTGCTGAATCAGGTGAAGAAGTTAGTTCAATGTTACGCGACATTATGAATCTAGCTGGCGTTAAACCTGTTGCTGATTTGCCAGCATTTGCAGAACCACATAAAGAAATTGAATTAGAACCAGCGCACTCTGCAGAGATGGAACCATCCGCAGGTGACGACATGGCTAAGGCAATCAGCATGATTGACAAGATGAATGGCCCTTCCGAAGAGCCAGGCGCAGAGTTAGGTGATGAGCCAAGTGCAGAACTTGGTGGCGAACTTGCCGGTGGCGATTCTGATAGTCCAGTTGCTGATATGGCTGATCAAGTCCGTGATATGACAGCAGAACTAACTGGCGAAGGACAAGCAGAAGAAGAACGCATGTATCCTAATAGCCCAGAAGAAGAAACTGAAAAACACGATTATGGCAACAAGCAAGTAGCTGGTTTAGGTCAAACACAATCTAACCCATTTACAGGTTTAGGCAATAACAACTTAAAAAATGAATCAGTTGAACAAGTTAGCCTACAACTACTTAAAGCATACGCAGAATTTAAGAAGCAATAAGCAACTCTGCACAGTTCAAATAGGCACTACGGTGCCTATTTTTATCATTAAATACACATATGAGTAAATCACTAGACGGCAACTTAATTAAGTCAGCCAATAAGAAACAACGATTCACTGAACAAGATCTCGAAGACATTGCTCAGTGTATGCACGACCCGCATTACTTTCTTAAGAATTTTTTCTACATTCAACATCCTACCAAAGGTAAGATACAGTATGATGCATTTGACTATCAAAAAGAATTATTAGATAGTTATAATGGCCATCGATTCAGTGTAAACATGCTAGGACGCCAAATGGGCAAAACAACCACAGCCGTGGGATATTTGCTGTGGTATGGAATGTTTGTTCCTGACTCAACTATTCTAATTGCCGCACACAAATACACAGGTGCTAAAGAGATTATGCAACGTCTACGATATGCATATGAAACTTGCCCTGATCATATTCGTTGCGGTGTAACAAGTTACAATAAAGAATCAATTGAATTTGACAACGGGTCACGTATTGTTGCACAGACAACAACTGAAACAACAGGTCGTGGTATGTCCTTATCACTCCTATACTGCGATGAGTTTGCGTTTGTTCCACCCAACGTGGCATCAGAGTTCTGGACTTCAATATCACCTACACTAGCAACTGGTGGTAAAGCGATTATTACATCAACACCAAACTCAGATGAAGATCAGTTTGCACAGATTTGGAATGAAGCTAATAAACGCTTTGACGAGTTTGGCAATGAACAAGAAGTAGGACGTAACGGATTTGCACCATACATGGCTATTTGGAGTCAACATCCAGATCGTGATGACAAGTGGATGCACGAAGAAATGTCACGAGTAGGCGAAGAACGTTTTCGCCGTGAACATAATTGCGAATTCTTAGTATTTGATGAAACACTTATTAACTCGATTAGCCTGGCCAATTTAGAAGCAGTGAACCCTATTATGAATATGGGGCAAGTTCGCTGGTATAAAAAGATCGACCCAACTGCTACATACATTGTTAGTTTAGATCCTAGTTTAGGAACAGGTGGCGACTACGCAGGACTTGAGGTATTAGAAATCCCCAGTTTCCATCAGGTTGCAGAGTGGCATCATAATACAACACCTATTCAAGCACAAGTCCGTATTATGCGAGATATTTGCAAGCATATTGAAGATGAATGCACCAGACAAAATACCACAGTTAGTCTATATTTTAGTGTAGAAAATAATACAGTAGGCGAAGCGGCACTGGTTGCTATTAATGAACTAGGCGAAGAAACTTACCCAGGAATGTTCCTAAGTGAACCGATCAAGAAAGGGCATGTGCGCCGCTACCGTAAGGGCTTTAATACTACACACAAGTCAAAACTATCAATTGCTGCCAAGTTAAAACAGTTAATTGAAACTAATACACTAAAGATCTACAGTAAACCCCTAATCAGTCAACTTAAAGCATACGTTGCCAAAGGGCTGAGTTTTGAGGCAAAAACCGGCGAACACGACGACTTAGTGGCGTCTTTATTGCTCAATATACGCATGGTTATGATGCTACAGGACTGGGATCCTAGTGTATATGAAAAGATGCACGAACACGTCTCAGAGGAGTTACTGCTCCCAATGCCCATATACATAGGTTAATATAAATACATAAATGAAGCCAATAGAAATTATCGCCAACGATTTATTCGACAAAGTCCGTAGTCGTTTCACCGACTTACAAATGGGAGACGAAGAAGGGTCCATTACCGCAGATCCTAACGAAGCTAGATTCTTCGACTTTGACTTTGCAATCGAAGGCAATACACTAGGGCGTGTCAGTATTAGTATTAACGAAACTGGCAACTTAAAGATTTATTATAGTCAGGGAATTACAGAAAACGCTGACTCAATTACACAATCATTGTGGTATGATTTCTTAAGAGAAATGCGCTTTTTTGCAAAACGCAGACTATTAAGATTTGACACTCGCGATATTACTAAAGGTAACTTGGATAAAACTGATTTCCAATACCTAGCACAGAACGGAAACAAGGACCCTAACATGAACGAATCAGCTATGACTGGAAGCAAAATGACTTCCCGTAGAAAAATAGAAAACTGTGAATTAATTATTCGTCACGCAGCGCCAGTTGACGAAACTGTTCCAGGTGCCCGTAGCCGTAAAATTAAAAACATTTTTATTCAAAATGCAGATGGCGAGCGTTTTAAATTTCCATTTACATATCTTCCAGGTGCTCGTGCAATGCAACGTCACGTGGCAAACGGCGGCTATCCACACGACGATGGCGGCAAACATATTGTTAGAACTTGCGAAGAAATCCTTAAACTATCAGATTTTGGACGTAAAGTCAAGCACTCAACTCTAAATGATAATGCACATCAAATTGCAGAACGTGCCGGACAAAAATTAAAATCATTGCGCCATCACATGGAGTGTATGAGCAAACAAGGGTATTATGAATCTTGGAAAGAAGCGTATGCTCCTCAAGAAGACGACCTAATAGAAATCGATGCAGCCACAATGGAAAGTTATAAAGATACTTTCACAGTTAATAAGTTTGACGAAGCCCTTGCAGATGTGTTTCCATTACTGCATTCTATTATGCAAGAAGCAGGCACAGTTGACTTAGAAGATTATGTTAGTGAAGCACAGCAAGATGAAGAAATTGCAGAAGTTGACGAATCCAATGAAGACGAGTTTGCTGCATTTGAGTCTTGGACTGAGTCAGTTATCGGTGAAGGTTTTTCAGACGAAGAACTACAAGCACTACAACAACTAGTTCAAGAACCTTTATTAGTTGGCGCAAGCGACGAAGCTGCCCAAGCACTTGCCGGAATTGGCATTAAAGATCCAACACTAATCAATGCACTTCGTGCTGTGGCAGCAATGCCAAATGGTGCTAATGCAGATGCAAGAGATACAATTAAGACATATCTTGGAGCAGACGCTGCTAAATTAAACTGGGGTGCTGAACCAGCTGCGGCAGCCGCTCCTGCACAACAACCACAGGAGCCAGCTATGGCAGAAGCAACACCAAATACAGGCATTGGCGGCAAACATGTTCCAGTTGCTAATAATCAAGATAAAGAAAATTTATTAAAAGGCAAAACAGATCGCCCAGCAAACTATGGCCTAGGCAAAAAGCCAATGGAGAGTTTTATGGGCCCAGAAGATTTTAATGATTGGCTAAAGGATGCTACTCACCGTGTTGCCCATGGTAAGGTTGCAGATTGGACAGAGCTATATGCTGAACTAACAAGCGACTTAGCAATGGACGATAACAAAGCAGAGCGCATTGCCAAACGCATTTATAGTCATGACGCACTAGCACAACATCGTGTTACTCCAACTGACGATTTAGATATTACTCCTGATGCTGATGTTGGAAACGATGACGAATTTGACGGCGGAATGAGCGATGATGATTTCGTTAATCAAGCTAAACAAAACGTTGGATACAGACCAGAAATGGACGAAGATGATATTGATCCAGAAACAGGTGACGATACTTTGATTGAACCAGAAGCACCAAAAAGTTCAGCAAAAGAAATCGCAGAAATTGTTATGGGATTTTATGACCGCGAAAAAGGTACATGGCCAAAAGGCGAGCATGGAGTAGTTACTCATGTTAAGCGTCAGTTTAGTGATGAAGAAGGCAATGGCGGCGATCAAGAAGCTGCAATGGCCGCAAAGTTAATTCAACATCTTAACCAATCACATCCATCGCAACAAGCTGAACAGTTTGCCGAAATGCGTAAGCTGGCTGGCTTACCAGTTACTGAAGCCGATGCTTGGAAAAAAGAAACACCTTGGAAAAAAGCGACTAAAAAAAATCCACGTGGTGTAGTTACTAACCTAAGTGATAGAGCTCGCAAAGAAACTGAGAAAGCTGATAAAGAAACAAAAAAGAAATAAGGTAATACCTACTTAAACAAAAAGGCAGATTATTTCTGCCTTTTTTGTTGACAGGATAAATAAACTAGCATATAATAATATATATGCAAACTTTCGTAAGTCAGTTGGCTTATAATAGAAAGAGGCAAAGTAGTAAACAAAGGCACATTATAAGGAGAAATAACATGGCATCTTTGGCAGAAATTAGAGCAAAACTTCAAGCATCATCACAACAAAACACCGGTGGCAGCAACGGCGGTGACAACGCAATATTCCCCCATTGGAACGCCGCAGAAGGCACAACGACTACAGTTCGTTTCCTACCTGACGCAGATCCAAACAACACTTTTTTCTGGATTGAACGAGCAATGATCAAATTGCCATTCGCTGGAGTTAAAGGTGAAACAAATAGTAAACCAGTAACAGTACAAGTACCTTGCATGGAAATGTGGGGCGAGACTTGTCCAATTCTTGCTGAGGTTCGCCCTTGGTTTAAAGATAAGTCATTGGAAGAAATGGGTCGTAAGTATTGGAAGAAGCGTAGTTATTTGTTCCAAGGTTTTGTTACAGACACAAAAATGTCTGAAGATAAGACACCAGAAAATCCAATCCGCCGTTTCATTATTGGCAGTCAGATTTTCAATCTAGTTAAAAACGCATTAATGGATGCAGAGATCGAAGAGTTGCCAACAGACTATGTCCGTGGCTTAGACTTTAAGATCACCAAAACATCCAAAGGTGGATATGCTGATTACTCAACATCAAGCTGGGCTCGTCGTGAACGTGCTTTAGGCGATGAAGAAAAAGCGGCTATCGAGCAATATGGTTTGTTTGATTTAAAATCATTCTTACCTAAAAAGCCAGGTGAAGTAGAACTCAAAGTTATGAAAGAAATGTTTGAAGCGTCAGTAGACGGTGAAGCATTTGACATGGAACGTTGGGGTCAATACTTTAAACCAGCTGGTATGGGTGGTAGTGGTGCGGCAACAGGTTCAGCTTCAACAGCGGCTCCTAAAGCGGCTCCTGCACCAGCAGTGGACGAAGACGCACCTTTTAACTCTGCGGCTCCAGCTGCCGCTGAAAAAGTTGCTGAGGCTGCTCCTGCGGCTACAACTGGTTCAGACGCATCGGCTCGTGCCCAAGACATCTTGGCAATGATCCGTAACCGTCAAAAAGCAGAATAAGGAGTAACAAATGAGTAAAGCATTTGATATCTCTAAGTTTCGCAAGTCAATCACTAAGTCTATTGAAGGCTTAGGTGTTGGCTTTAATGACCCAACTGATTGGATTTCAACTGGCAATTACGCACTCAACTATCTTATCTCAGGGGACTTCTTTAAGGGAGTTCCTTTGGGTAAGGTAACAGTGTTTGCTGGTGAATCTGGTGCAGGTAAGTCGTATATTTGTTCCGGTAACATTATTAAAAATGCACAAGAGCAAGGCATCTTTGTTGTGCTAGTTGATAGTGAAAACGCACTTGACGAACAATGGTTGAAAGATTTGGGTGTTGACACTGGTGAAGACAAACTTCTAAAGTTAAACATGGCTATGATTGATGACGTTGCTAAAACTATTTCAGAGTTTATGAAAGAGTATAAAACAATGGATCCAGTTGAGCGTCCAAAGGTTATGTTTGTTATTGACTCACTTGGTATGTTGCTTACTCCTACTGACGTAAATCAGTTTGAAGCAGGCGAGATGAAAGGTGATATGGGCCGTAAACCTAAAGCACTTACAAGTCTTGTTCGTAACTGTGTAAATATGATCGGTAGCTATAATGTTGGATTAGTTTGTACTAATCATACATACGCTTCACAAGACATGTTTGATCCAGATGACAAGATCAGTGGTGGGCAAGGTTTCGTTTATGCTTCTAGTATTGTTGTTGCTATGAAGAAACTTAAATTAAAACTTGACGAAGATGGTAATAAAGTTACAGACGTTTTGGGTATCCGAGCCGCTTGTAAGATTATGAAAACTCGTTATGCTAAACCATTTGAAACTGTGCAGATCCAAATTCCTTATTCAACAGGAATGTCTCCAACATCCGGATTGGTTGACATGTTCGAGAAGATGAATGTATTATCTAAAGTCGGCAATAAATTAGCTTACACAAGTAAAGAGACAGGTGAAATTATCGCTGAATTTCGTAAGAATTGGACTGAAGACAAGCTCCAAATGATTATGAAAGAATGGGATGCCAAGGCAGCTGAATCTTTAACCACAACTGAAATCATTGAGGAAAGTGAAGAAGCATAATGGATGAACAATTAATTATCACTGTGTGGGACATCTTTCGCGAATACATTCCTGAAAAGAATCGCGAAATGGCAGCAAATCAATATGTGGATTTTTTACTAGGAAATGACATTGATGCAGATACATTGCAGTCATATACTGGCTACGACCCACATCTCGACGAAGCTATCAAATCTGTTACAGACGAAGAGTCAGAAGATGACGAAGACGAATATAACGAAACTGGATACGACGAAGACGAGGATTATTGATGAGCTGGTACTCAAAAGTCAGTAAAGACATTAGTCATTTACCCGATTGTATTGAGTACTACTACGCTCAGTTAGACGAAGCACGGAAGGAGGTCCGAGTATATGGAAACCTAGAAAAGTCCTCCGCCCAACTACCTGGAATTGTAGAACAGCGTTTTAATCAATTGCAGGAAATTGAGGGTGTTTTAGAATACCTTAACATCGAGCTACGTAGAACACGCTCAAAAGCATTTAAGAAATATTTGGAAAACTATCAGCGAGCTTTAAGCAGTCGTGACTGTGAAAAGTATTGCGAAGGGGAACCAGATGTGGTAGATCTTGAAAAGATTGTCAATGAGTTTGCGTTATTACGCAATCAATGGCTAGGTATTATTAAAGGTCTTGATATTAAACAATGGCAGTTAAGCAACATTATCAAGTTGCGAACAGCCGGAATGGAAGATGTTCAAATCTAACAATGTATATCGAAAATCTAATTTGCGAAGCAACCAATACAGGGCTGTGGACTTCGACTCGCCGAACTTTTAATATTCCTTGGCAAGGCACTGATTTTACTTTTATTCAAAGCCTTGCGGAGCAGATAGCATTTCAAAGTCTCGCATTAACAGAAAAGCAAGCCAATCACGCATTAAAAATTCTAGATAAACATCGCGAATCGTTGCGCCAATGGGTGCCGTTAATTGACGATATTTTAGAAACACCCAAATGGAAAAACGTTTTTAGAGTATTACCTACTGTCAAAACTATTAAAATAGGAATACATAAACAGCCAGCACGATTCTTTAATGGCAAATGTATTCTTATAGAATTCCCATACGACCACAACCTAGTAGATGTATTTAGAAAACGGAATTCTGACATGCATGACTTGCATAAAGGTCAATGGGATTCAAATCTCAAACAGTGGATATTTGCATTAACAGAAACAAATATTGGGTATCTTGGGGATACGTTATTGTCAAAAGAATTTCATGCCGATGATGAATTTCTAACCCTGTATGCCGGAGTGTTAGAAGTTCGCGAAACTATCGAGCAACTTATGCCTATGGTAGTTAAAACGTCTGACGGATATTCAATAGTAAATGCCCATAGTAATGTTCCGTCGTTACCTGCCGGTCATTTGCTAGAAATAATGTTTACTGCAAGAAATTGTGGAGTTGGTACTTGGGATGACGCTGTTGAAAAAGACATGAATCAACTTATCAATCCAATCACAAAACAAATATTATCAAATAGAGAACTGTGGATTGATAGCAATGTTGTGAATATTAACTCATTTAAAGAATTGCTAGTATACGGCGGCCCAGCATTGGTTATTGTGCCAGGTGGGCACGAAGCAAAGCTGGTTAAACAATGGACCGAGCTTGCATTGAGTATTGGAATTAGAATTGACGAGATTAGTGCAATGTTCCGCTTGCCAAACGAGCGGGCAGATTTTAACATATATGTTCGTGATGCTGGACTAAACAATCCAATAACTGAAAATACCAAACTTGTGTTTGTTAGCACTAAGATTACCAAACCGTTAGTTAAATCTGAAATTAGATTTGATACAGTAATCAATTTAGGTTACTATAATTATATGCATTTTAGTATGAGCACAGTGGTTGATAATGCTGTCAATTTAGTGTATTATAGTATGAAGAAACCGACCCAACAGAATAAATGGCAACCGCAAAAATTATAATTAAAGATGAAGTCAATGTAAAAATTGAAGGACTTGACCTTGATACCCGCAAAGAGCTGGTAAAGAAGTTCAAGTATTTCCAGCAGAGTGCAAGGTATCAACCTGCGTATCGTCTTGGACGATGGGACGGTTGCGTTAGTTTCTTTGGCTTAGGTGGAACCACTTATGTTAGTCTACTTGATCGTATCCTACCTTTGTTAGAAGGATGGGGATATTATATCGAAGTAGAAGACGAACGCACTAGCGAACCGTTAGAGTTTGAAAAGATTGCAGAAGATTATTGGGGCGATCAATGTTGGCCGGTAGGACATAGATTTGCCGGGCAACCTATTAGACTGCGTGACGACCAAGTAGGAGTTGTCAATACCTTCCTAGAAAATCCACAAGCATTACAGTCAATTGCTACAGGTGCAGGCAAGACTATTATGACTGCTACACTGAGTAAGATATGTGAGAAGTATGGCCGCTCATTGGTCATTGTGCCAAACAAATCACTTGTAGAGCAAACAGAAGAAGACTATGTCAACGTTGGATTAGACGTGGGCGTTTATTATGGAGACCGTAAGGACCTAGGTAAGACGCATACTATTTGTACCTGGCAATCATTAAACATTTTAGATAAAAAATCTAAGAATGGTGAAGCCGATCTTATTACATTAGCAGAGTTTCTTGAAGGTGTTAGCACTATTATTATTGACGAAGTCCATCAAGCAAAAGCAGATGTTCTAAAGAATTTGCTTACACAGAACTTACGCAACGCACCAATTCGTTGGGGACTTACCGGTACTATTCCCAAGGATGAATTAGAATTTGAAAGTATTCGTTGCTCATTAGGTAACGTAGTTGGGCATGTTACTGCTCATGAGTTACAAGAAAAAGGTGTGCTGAGCACATGCCATGTAAATATCATTCAAACGCAAGAATGGAAAGAGTTTGGCAGCTACCCAGAAGAATTAAAGTATCTAGTTACTGATGATACTCGTATGGAATGGATGGCTAAGTTAATACAAGGTATTTCAGCTACAGGTAACACATTGGTATTAGTTGATCGTATCGAATCAGGAAAGTTTCTACAGAATGAATTACCCGACAGTGTATTCATATCAGGCGCAGTAAAAACAAAGGATAGAAAAGAAGAATATAATGAAATTGCCATTGCCGATAACAAAATTATTGTGGCTACTTACGGTGTGGCTGCTGTTGGGATTAACATTCCACGCATCTTCAATCTTGTTCTCGTGGAGCCTGGAAAATCTTTTGTACGTGTTATCCAGTCCATCGGACGTGGCATACGCAAAGCAGAAGATAAAGATTTTGTACAGATCTACGACATCACAGCCAATACAAAATACGCCAAACGACATTTAACAGAACGTAAGAAATACTATAAAGACGCCAAATACGACTTTACAATTAATAAAGTAAAAATATAAAAAGGAAATAACAGTGCAAATTTTAACCTTAGAAAATCAGACTTTCTATCTCAACAATCTACCCGAAGAAGTAGATGATGACTTGCGATACGCAGTTATGGATAACAGCGATAATCAAAATCCTGACTATTTCTATTTGCCGTTGATCTTTTTAGAATCCTTTACTGGCCCAGCTGTAGTATTAAAAATAGGCCCACACGAAGTAACTATGCCACTAGATTGGTGCACGATTGTTGGAGACCCTCAAGGTCCAGATATGGAAGTGCTACCGCTTACAAGTTTAAATGATCGCGGATTTAGAACATTTACATTTAACCCACTAGGCTCATTCCGTCCAGAGTTTTTCGACATCGATATTATCAATGTTTACCAAGATGTTAAATGGTATTTTCCAAAAATGAAACCTGGACAACTATTATGCACTCCGCTTCACGATGGCCCTAATCCAGTATGTGCTTACTTTGTCAAAGAAGTTAGTCGCCAAAGCGAGATAGTAAACTATACAAAGTGTTGGTAGAATGGGCTCACTTAAACCAGGCGCAACCTACATATACGAACGAGTAGATGATGTAGTGTATGCTAGAGAAGCCGGAGCACTACCAGAAACCCGAGTAGCAGTAGGTTGGGATTACGATCCTGCAAACAATCCGGGGTTAGCCAAAATGCGTCACGAATTTCTTTGGAACCAAATTTTTGAAGAAGCCACACATAATCCTGCCTTGCAAAAAGCACTGGATCAGTGTATAATAATATATAATCTGAGTAAAGACCATGGCACTTGATATTAAACGAGAATTGGCAGCAGTTGATCTAAGGAATTATGATTTCTACGATAAGCTCACGCCTGAAGAAAAGAAAGAGTTCAGTCCATATATCCTAATGCGATATGTTAGTAATACTGACGGTGATCGTGATTTACAAGAATGGTTTTTAGAAAGAACCAATGAACTTGTTAATAAAAATCATTGGGTGTTAAGTAAAAATCACAAAGGGCTACTTTGGAAATTATTTGCAAGTTGCGGCCCAGGTATGAAAACATACCACCCATATCTTAAAGCAGGCACAAAAGAAAAAGCAGTTAAGATTGAAAAGTTATTAGCAGAATTACATCCAGCAATGAAAATGAATGAAATTAAAATTCTAGCCAAGATGATGTCCAAAGAGGACAAACAAGATCTGTTTGATAAAATGGGCTTTGATAAAAAGCAACGGAAGGAATACGAATGACAACTTTTGATCACACCAATATTAAAAATATTAATATTAACATGAATAAGGCAGGTTGGAATCCCGAAACACACGACATGGTGCTAACATATGACCCAACCAAAACATCAAAGTTTACTATCAAATTAATAAAGGTTCCAGAAGAAGCGCCAATCCTGGACATAACATTAGCCAAAGAAGTATTAAAAAAGTTTAGACCCTAATGGAATTAGCAGAGCAACCGTTTAATTGTGTTCATTGTAATAAGAGTTTTATGAAAGAAAAAACTCTTGTTGCTCACATGTGCGAGCAAAAAAGACGGGCTATGCAGAAAGACGAGAAACGTGTTCAAGCAGGATACATGGCATATAATCGATTCTTTCAACTTACTCAGAATGCTAAGAAATTAAAATCATACGAAGACTTTTGTAAGACTGCATACTATAATGCGTTTGTAAAGTTTGGATCATTTGTTAATAATGTTAATCCATTATACCCAGATAAATTTATTGATTTTGTTATTAAGAGCGGAGTTAAGTTAGACCACTGGTGCCGCGATGCCCTCTATGAACAGTATCTATACGAGATGCTCAAAGTGGAACCAGTTGAGGCTGCTGTTCAGCGTAGCATTGCAACTATGATGGAATGGGCCGATGATAACGACTCAAATTTTACTCATTATTTTTTATATGTGAATCTAAATCGTGCTGTGCATCATATTAAAGATGGCAGGATTAGTTGTTGGTTAATGCTTAACTGTACCAGTGGCAAAGACATGTTGAGTAAGTTTACTGACGAACAATTGGAATTAATTGCTCCAGCATTTGATTTACCGTATTGGATAAAGAAGTTTAAAGAGAATCCAGCGGATGTAACTTTAGTCAAAGAGATTTGTAAGGAGACCGGAATTGCCTGATATTGACATAGACTTTCCAGACAGAACAAAGGTGCTTGATATTATCAAGCATGTTCCTGCAATTATAGATCCAACTAAGAAACATAATACCGGTGTGTATTGTCATGAGATTCCAACTAATCCATTAACAGGATTTGCAAGTATTCCCTATGAAGAATCAGAAGAGCGTGGCTATTTTAAGATAGACTTTCTTAATGTTAGTGCCTACGAAGGTGTGCGAAATGAAGAGCATATTAAAGAATTGTTGGCAGTAGAACCGCTTTGGGAGTTAATGTATGAGAAGGATGTGTGTGATCAGTTGTTCCATATTAATGGTTACCACACCTTACTAGCCGACTTAAAGCCAACGAGTATTTCAGAACTTGCCATGGTCCTTGCCCTGATTCGTCCGGGTAAAAAACATCTCTTGCCAATATGCAAGGAAAAAGGATTCGAGGCTATCAAGGATGAGATTTGGACTCGTAATGAAGAGGCTTACTTTTTTAAACATAGTCATGCGATTGGTTACGCTCATTTAATTGTAATGCAATTGAATTTGATTTGTGAAAAACTTAGCTACGGATTTTCTTAGGATTCTTGACTAACTGTATTGATCTGCGTTTGATACGCTTTTCAGCAATATCACTTAGATTCACAGTAGGACCAAACACCACAGTAACATCCTTACTATTGAATGTTTTAATTACTGGGCGAAACGCCATCATATCAGCTTTTAGGAATATGTTAATAGGAATTTTGCGATTTGATTCCCACCACCAAATTTCGCCCAATTCAAGGAACTTTTGCTTGTCTATGTCTGTCTTTAATATACCGAAGTCATAGATGCTTGTAACCTGTAGATCGTAGTTAATAACGATGCCGATATACTCGTTTTCGCAACATTTGATGCAGGTAATGAAGGGAAAATTTTCCTGGAAGCTATCGTTTTTAATAAGGGTCATGTATGAATAAATATGTATTATGAATAAGTTACCAGTCTATTTATACTCCAATAAACTTGATGTAATATTGGATCTGGATCAAAACAGAGGAATCCACACGATTATGTACCAACGCAAACTAAAAATACAAAAAGGGTTTAAAGACTCGATTCAAATTCAGTTTAAAAACTCTGATCAGAAGCCAGTGTCAATTAGCACAAGCACCAACTACTGGTTTGATATGATCGATTCTAGTGGACGTCAACTTGTTCTTACCAAGCAACTAACTGTGTTAGATGACAGCGTTACAACCTCAACTCGAGGTACTTGCCTTGCTTCATTTGATCCTGTTGATACTATCAATCTAACTGCGGCCAGCTATAAATTTCTAATTAAACAAGACAACGGTGATGGTACCTTTACTCCTGCTTACTCCAATACATACTACGGTATCACTGGAGAAGTTGAAGTAGTTGAAGACGGATTTGCCATTGGGTTTCCTGTTCAAACAGTTAGTTCTAAACAGCTCGAGCAAGGGCAAGAGTATAACCGTGACCCAGAACATATGGGTTACTTCTTTTACTCTGGATGGTATCGCCCATGGCCAAATGCTATGACTGTAGTTACTCCACAAAGTTGCACTATTGCCTTAAACAATTTTAAAGGCACAATTACCGTTCAAGGTAGTTTGGATAATAATCCAAGTCCTGCTGGTTCAGCAAATGCTCAATCATTTGTAATAGCCAGTGCCGCATCTGTTACTCCTACTACTGGTAATATCCAATTAAGTTGGAATACTAATTTAACTGCTGTCCGTTTTGTTATCCAACCAGATGCTGACGGATTTGGCAGTAACTATTACCCAACCGGCTTTCCAGTAGGTTCTAATCTGAACAAATTTCCATCCGGTTTCATTGATCAAATCCAATATTTCAGTTAAAATAGTAGTATGAACTTGATTCAGGCTAGAGTGCAAGCAGCCTTACCACCTCGTAGAAAAATGACCCCATCTGGATGGGAATCGTTTAATGCTGTCTGTTGTGTCCATAATGGAGACAAGCGAGATACTCGTAAGCGTGGCGGTGCCCGCTTTGATAAAGATGGATTCTCTTATCATTGCTTCAACTGTTCTTTCAAAGCTGGATGGACTCCTGGAAAGTTGTTGAGTAAGAATACACGCAATTTATTTTCGTGGTTAGGCATACCTGATACAGAAATCCAACAACTGGCCCTAGAAGCAGTAAAAAGTAAAGACGATCAACCAAAGCCCACTAAGGAATTGTTGTTTGATTTAGAAACTCGTGCCCTACCAGAAGAGTGTAAATCATTTAATGAGTGGATTCAAGAAGGTTGCGAGGAAGAAGATTTCCTTAATGTTATTGCTTATATCTTAGATCGCGGTATGGAACTTGATTGGTATGAGTGGATGTGGAGTTCAGCTAACGGGTATAGAGATCGTGTGATCATTCCGTTCTACGACAAAGAAAGAGTAGTTGGCTGGACAGGTCGAAAGATTAAAGATGGTGCTCCTAAGTATCTAACCACTGCACAACCTGGCTATGTGTTTAACGTAGATCGACAAGATTATGATCGTAAGTATGTTATAGTAGTAGAAGGACAGTTTGATGCCGTTGCTATAGATGGTGTTGCTATTATGCATAATGATCCAAATGAAACACAGATTGCACGTATTAAGGCACTAGGTAAAGAAGTCATAATTGTCCCGGACAATGACCGACCTGGGGCTAAATTAATATCCACAGCGATCAATCACAACTGGTCTGTGAGCAGGCCAGACTGGGGCGATGATGTCAAAGACGTTGCGGATGCTGTAAAGAAATACGGAAGACTATATACATTGCTTACGATCTTAAAATATCGCGAGCACGGACAAATTAAATTAACAATGATCAGGAAAAAGATAGAACATGGCACAACAACAGAATAAAGAAGCAGCACCAGATTATAGCTATGAGGTACAGAAGCTATATATTGAAATGTTTATGAGTGATGCTGAAACATTTGTGCGTTGTCAAAATATTTTTGAACCGTTAAATTTTGATCGCAAATTACAAGATGTTGCTAAGTTTATTACAGAGTATGTAAATGAATATAAGGTAATGCCAGAGCCACAAATTGTTAATGCATCGTGTGCAATGGATTTACAGCCAGCAATATTGCCCAAAGAAAACTATGAATGGTTGATGAATGAGTTTGAAAATTTTAGTCGTCATAAAGGACTAGAGCGAGCTATTCTAGCATCAGCTGATTTGCTTGAGGCAGGTGACTACAATCCTGTAGAGAAACTGATTAAAGATGCTATTCAGATATCTCTAAACAAAGACATGGGCACAGATTATTTTGAAGATCCCCGTGCTCGACTAGAGGCATTAAAGAATAGTAACGGACAGATTTCAACAGGCTGGCCTAGTGTTGATAAGAAACTATACGGCGGATTTAACCGCGGTGAGCTTAACATTTGGTGTGCGGCATCAGGCGGCGGAAAGTCATTGTTCCTTGCTAACCTAGGATGTAACTGGGCACTAAACGGACTTAATGTTCTATATCTAACATTTGAGTTGAGCGAAGCACTTGTAGCTATGCGTATGGATAGTATGCTTACTAATGTTCCAACACGTGAAATCTTCCGCAACTTAGATGATGTCGAACTTAAAGTTAAGATGATGGGTAAGTCAGCAGGAAGTGTGCAGATTAAGTATATGCCTTCAGGAAAAACTGCAAACGATATTCGTGCATACTTAAAAGAATATCAAGTTAAGAAAGGCTTTAAACCAGACATTCTGTTAATTGACTATCTCGATTTAATGATGCCGATGAGTGTTAAAGTTAGCCCAAGTGATCTGTTTGTTAAAGACAAATATGTATCAGAAGAATTGCGTAACCTAGCAATGGAAACCCAATGCGTAGTATGCACCGCGTCACAGTTGAACCGTGCGGCTGTTGAAGAGATTGAATTTGATCACAGCCACATCTCAGGTGGACTATCAAAGATTCAGACAGCAGATAACGTGATCGGTATCTTTACAAGTCGTGCAATGAAAGAACGTGGGCGTTATCAAATTCAGTTTATGAAGACACGTTCAAGTTCAGGTGTTGGACAGAAAGTTGATTTAGAGTTTGACTTAGAGAGCCTACGCATTCGTGATCTGGGTGAAGAGGATGAAGGGTATACTGCTAAACCTAAGTCAAGTATATATGAAGGATTAAAGAAAACAAGTACCGTTGTTGATCAAGGAACTGGCGAAGTTCGTGATCCTACTGAAGGTATTAATGTTGGAAAAATTAAAGGTGTAACTCAGAGCTCTAAGATTAGAGAAATGCTTGCTAATCTAAATTCTGAAAAAGATTAAAATAGCGATGCTATCTTTTGATTGACGCTGTCATTGATAGCTCGCTGCCACTGCTCATCACCGCTACCAGTTAAACACAGTTCCATATTAGCATCAGCAACTAACCACTGATGTTTCTCAGTCCAGGGTTCTTCCCCACTCATTTCACCCTCTAACTGGCCTGCTGCCCAAACTGCTAGTCCTACTCCTGCTCGATAAATCTCTGGGCCAATGCCCTGACTTATAGCAGCCAATACACTCATATCACCAGTAATACCTATTTCGTCGGTGATCTTTAAGGTGCTTTGTGAGAACCAATCTAATGTGTGAACAACGTGGACCCTAGTAGGTTCTACCGGTCCGCCAATATAAATTGGGTCATATCCATCATATTCAATCCCGGCAGCATTCATAATATTTTGCATGCTGACCGTTTTTGCTGGCTTGTTAAGAACTACTCCCCACGCACCATTAAGCCCGTGTTGAGCAACTAACACAACGCTGTGACCGAAGTGACCCGAAGTATTACGGGGTTGAGATACCAGTATTTTGCCGTCAAAGAAATCATTGTTGTCCATCCAAATATTTAACAATAAATACAATACAATGAATAGTTTTGAAATGCCTGCTCAAAATCACAAAGAACTTAATCCTGTATTATGGGATGGAGATTCCCTCAAGCCCGCTGTAGAGCATGCCCTGTTAAAAATTGCCAAAGCATACTGGCAGTTTCTAAGTATAGATACTCCTGTTACTGATATCGTAATTTCAGGAAGCCAAGCAAATTTTAACTACGGCAAACATTCAGATATTGATCTGCATCTTATTGTAAGTTACGCAAATGTGCAATGCGATATGGCCGTAGATGAACTGTTTAATACAAAACGTAAATTATGGAAAGAACAGCACAACATAGATATTCACGGAATTCCTGTAGAAGTCTACGTTGAAGATACTGCTAAACCTGCGGTAACTGCTAGTTATAGTTTGTTAAAAAATACGTGGGTAAGCCCACCTAAACATATTGACACAGAAGCAAGCCCTGATAGAATCCAACGCTTATGTAAAGCATGGATGAAATTAATTACCAATTCAATCAAAACAAAAGATCTAGAACAGATCGATCAAGCCAAAGAACTACTTTGGACATACCGCAAAGTTGGACTAGCTCGTGAGGGCGAAATGGGTGTTCCAAACTTAGTATTCAAAACCCTAAGAAATTCTGGTGTTACAGAGCTGCTATTAATGGCAGTTAGGGAAATAAACGACCGCAAACTAAGCCTCGAAAACATATCGTAGGTGCGAGTATTATCTTAAAAATCCGGTATTAAAACTCGTAGAAAGAGGTCGATTCAGTATCAAAAAGACAGCAAAACGACCTCTATTTGTTTGAATTTAGACTGTTTAGAACCGACCCACTGCAACTTC